>Ga0172375_10000892_pt1 | contig 48277 bp, 39 predicted proteins | sample LakKiv1m_FD_114537 | JGI IMG/M metagenome (GOLD analysis project Ga0172375, IMG submission 114537) | Freshwater microbial communities from Kabuno Bay, South-Kivu, Congo - kab_092012_11.1m | ecosystem: Environmental > Aquatic > Freshwater > Lake | place: Democratic Republic of the Congo... | reverse complement strand
TGCATAATCGCGCGGATCAAGATCCTGAAACGATGTTGAAATAATCCTGATTTTGGCATAGTGTTCATCTGCAGAACGGTATATCCATACCTGGTTGGGTTTTACAGGATTGGCCCATTCTTCCCACCCGGAAATTGAAAAAACTGTCAGATTATTGAATGCCACCACTGCCGACGCTTCGTCTGAATATTCACCTAAAAGGTAAAAACCATTCAGGCCTGTGCCCGTTTGAAGAATAAAAATGTCAGGCGTCCCTCCCGATTCAAGAATGAGATCGGGTTTCGGAGTGCTCAGTGATGAAATTTTTTCCGCTTTTGCAAAGTTAAATCCAATGGCATTATAAGGCCCCGTTCCGTAGAGCGAATTATCTATTGTCTCAGTCCCGGATGTTTTTACCTTTCCTGGTTTGTCGGTATCGTCGCATCCGGCAAAAAGCAGAGATAAAGACAATATTACAATTAGCCTGCAATTCATAGTACAAAGGTAACAGTTTTCCGGGCTATTTTGTTTTAAGGAGGATAAGAAACTAACCACGGGGTTACACTGAGTTTTCACGGAGGGTCACGGAGTAGAACAGTGATACTCCGTGGTAAAAAAAAGGTTACAGAATCCTGTAACCTCATTATAACTTTGCCTTTGAGCCTCTGTGCCGTTGCTTTGTCATCCGTAGCTTTAGCGAAGGATGGTGCCCCTGGGCCTTTCTTTATTCTCCGCGGACTGCAACAATGCCCGGAAGTTTCTTCCCTTCCATATATTCGAGCATTGCGCCGCCCCCCGTCGAAACATAGCTAACCTTGTCGGCAAGCTTGTTTTTATTGATAGCGGCAACTGAATCGCCTCCTCCGATAAGAGAATAGGCACCCTTGGATGTTGCTGCCGCAATTGCTTTTGCAACAGCTGTGGTACCCTTGGAAAATTTCTCCATTTCGAATACGCCCATCGGACCGTTCCAGAGTATTGTTTTGGATTTCTCAATTACATCTGAGAACTCCTTTATTGTTTTGTCAGCTATGTCGAGGCCGAGCCAGCCATCAGGAACGTTATCAGCTGCCGTTACGTTAGTATTAGCCTCATTATCAAATTTATCTGCATTAAGGCTGTCGACGGGAAGATAGATCCTGACATTCTTTTCCTTTGCTTTTTGAATGAGCTTAAGAGCCAGCTCGAGCTTATCTTCTTCACACAGAGATTTTCCGATCTTCCCTCCCATGGCTTTGATGAATGTGTACGTCATGCCGCCGCCTATTATCAGGTTATCAACCCTGTTAAGAAGATTCTCTATGAGCATAATTTTGTCTGATACCTTAGCCCCGCCCATAATAGCGGTAAAAGGTTTTTGTGCATTGTTGAGCACCTTGTCCATAGCAGCCAGCTCGCTGTTTATGAGAAACCCGAACATTATCTTGTCCTTCGGGAAATAATCGGCCATAACGGCAGTTGTTGCATGTGCCCTGTGGGCTGTTCCGAATGCATCGTTTACATATACTTCAGCATAGGCGGCAAGAGTTTTTGCCATCTCCTTCTGCTTTACCTTCAGCGCAGCCTTGGCAGCTTTCTTCTCTTCATCTGTAGCTGTTTCTGGAAGTATCGGTTTCCCTTCCTCTTCAGGATAATACCTTACGTTTTCCAGTAAAAGAACTTCACCAGGCTTAAGTGCGGCTGACATAGTCCTTGCAGATTCACCCATACAGTCGTCTGCAAAAAGCACCTTATGGCCGAGGTGTTTTTCAAGAACAGGGAGAACAGGCTTGAGCGAATATTTCTCCATACGTCCTTCCGGTCTTCCGAGGTGCGACATAAGTATACAGCATCCTCCTTCGCCGGTTATCTTCTTTATTGTGGCAAGTGCTCCCCTGATGCGGGTATCGTCAGTGACCACAAATGTTTTTTTATCGAGAGGAACATTGAAATCAACCCTGACTATTGCTTTGATTCCCTTAAAATTGAAATCCTGGATCATTTTCATATTTAAAGCAGTTTTTGGTTAACTAATAAAATAAGATACAAACCTAATTATTTTTTAATCAGTATCGGGGATGAATAATAATTTATTAAGAATTATGAGAATAGATATCGTGATTTCAAATGAACTAAAAGAACGGATGATGGGGATCCTTCGCTACCGCTCAGGATGACAGGGTTTTAATGGGATCGCAGAGGGGAAAGCAGTGGCGATTCCAAAGGAGTAGTCATTTTATGGAAATTTTTGACGAATCGCCACTGCTTTCCCCTCCACAGACCTCAAATCCAGTGTCATCCCGAAGCGCCAGCGAGGGATCTCCTCGGTTTTGAAATATGTATATTATGCTTCCCTCAACCGCGTAGCGGTTACACCACTGCTAAAAAACTAATTTCTCCCTTCAAAATGAACCGTGGAGCGGTTCCATGTGTTTATGCTACAAAACAAAAATATTAACTAATTTTGAATAAAAAATTATGGCAAAGATCACTTTCAAAGGAAACCCCGTGAACACCTCCGGAAACCTGCCTGCAAAGGGAAGTCATGCTCCTGAGTTTACACTTGTAAAATCTGACCTGAGCAACCTGTCATTAAAAGACCTCAAGGGTAAAAAACTCATCCTCAATATTTTCCCAAGTCTCGACACTTCAGTTTGCGCTACTTCAGTAAGGAAGTTTAACCAGCTTGCAGCTACAATGAAGAACACACAGGTTCTTGCTGTTTCAAAAGACCTTCCTTTTGCTCATGGTCGCTTCTGCACCACTGAAGGAATCACAAATGTGACAACACTTTCGGGATTCCGCGATTCAGGTTTTGGAAAAGCATACGGAGTTGATACTATTGACGGACCTCTTGCAGGGCTCTACGCCAGAAGCATTGTTATTATTGATGAATCCGGGAAGGTTATTTACACCGAACTCGTTCCGGAAACAACTCAGGAACCTGATTATGATACTGCTCTGAAAGTAATTTAAATAGTTGCCGGGTACGAGCCGCTCGTTGCTTGTATAAAAGCAACTCTTTATGCAACCAGCAACCAGTAACCAGTAACCAGCAAACAGCAACCAGCAACCAGTAACCAGAAACAAAGCATGAACTTCAGCAGCATCCCCGGTCAAAAAGAGACTATTGCGAGGCTTATCCGCTCAGTAAGTGAAGAACGTGTAAGCCATGCTCAGCTTTTTACCGGACCTGAAGGATGCGGTTCCCTGGCACTGGCGCTGGCTTATGCCAGGTATGTAAGCTGCGAAAACAGATCCGGACAAGATTCCTGCGGGGTGTGCAAATCATGTGTGAAATATGAAAAAATGATTCATCCCGATCTGCATTTTGTTTTTCCGGTAACAAAGAACAAAAAGGATTCGGAGCCTGTAAGCGATTCATATATAGAAGAATGGAGGGAATTTGTAAAAAAATCCCCCTATTTCACCCTGAACAACTGGCTCGCTTCAATTGAGGTGGGAAATGCCCAGGGAATGATTTTTGCTTCAGAATCGGGAGAGATAATTAAAAAACTCAGTCTTAAAACATTTGAATCTGATTACAAAATAATGATCATCTGGCTTCCCGAAAAGATGCATCCTTCTGCAGCCAACAAGCTGCTTAAGATGATTGAGGAACCGCCTGAAAAAACTCTCTTCCTGCTCATATCTGATGAACCTGACAAAATAATACCGACAATACTTTCACGATGCCAGCTCTTCAGGATCCCGGGATTCAGAAACGAAGAATTAAGCAAATACCTTGTTTCGGCCTTTAATGCCGAATCCAAAAAAGCTGATGAAATAGCAAACGTATCTAACGGCAACATAATCAGAGCAGTTGAGTTATTACAGAACGAGGATTCGTCACTTGTAAATCTTGAAAACTTTAAGAAACTGATGCGCTTCGCGTGGAAACGTGATGTTCTGTCAATTATTTCCTGGTCTGAGGAAATGGCTGTCACCGGAAGAGAGGCTCAGAAGAATTTCATTCTCTATTCAATAAGATTACTTCGCGAAAACCTGATGCTCTCAATAGGTCAGCTCAAGAACCGGCTTGTTTATCTTGCTGGTGAAGAGGCTGCGTTCTCCGGTAATTTTCATCCATTCATAAAGCAGGATAACATATACCCGCTCACTGAGGAATTCAGCCTTGCACATTCACACATTGAAGCCAACGGAAATGCCAGGATCATCTTCCTCGACCTGGGACTTAAGGTAACCAGGCTTATCCGCTGAACATACTGATACCAATTGAATTTAATGCATTTATTCACTATTTTTGCGGTTTGAATAAAGGAGCGATTGATTTTTTATGACAGAGAACGAAGATATACAGGGTCAGACCGGCGAAGAGGTTCACCTTCCGGATATGACTTACAGGCCGGGCTGCAACAAGCTTGATTGTTTTAACTGGCTGAAGGATCTCCCCGATTCATTGCTTGAAAATGAAATAGTGGAGATACGATTTAAGAACACAAGAAAAGGGTTTTTCAGAAATGTTAATCACCTGCGCCTTGAAATAGGTGATATTGTTGCTGTGGAAGCCTCACCCGGACATGATATCGGAAGAGTTGCCATGACAGGCGCACTTGTAAGGCAACAGCTTAAGGAACTTAAAGTGTGCCCTCCCCTCGATGATATGAAGAAAGTATACCGTAAGGCTAAGCCTGCCGATATACTGAAATGGGAAGAAGCAAAAAAACTCGAAAACCATACAATGCTCCGTTCCCGAAAGATATCAGAGGAGCTAAGACTTAATATGAAGATAGGTGATGTTGAATACCAGGGCGATAAAACAAAAGCGATCTTCTATTACATTGCAGATGAAAGGGTCGACTTCAGACAGCTTATTAAGGTCTTAGCCGATGAGTTCAAGGTCAGGATCGAGATGCGGCAGATCGGAGCGCGACAGGAGGCAGGCAGAATAGGTGGAATAGGTTCTTGCGGAAGGGAGCTCTGTTGTTCAATATACATAACCAATTTCCAGTCGGTTACAACAACACACGCCAAATACCAGGAGCTTTCCCTCAACCCGCAGAAACTTGCCGGACAGTGCGGCAAACTGAAATGCTGCCTCAACTTTGAGGTCGATTGTTATGTAGATGCCCAGAGATCATTCCCCTCCAGGGAGATCCCTCTTGAGACCGGCGACACTACCGCATTTTTTCAGAAAATGGAAGTCCACAAGGGTATTTACTGGTATTCAACCGACGCTCATTCAAACGCCAATCTTGTTGCAATTCCTGTTCAGCGGGTCAGGGAGATACAGGCGCTTAACAGGAAAGGTATCAAACCTGAACGGCTTCTTGCCAATGACCAGTCATGGGAAACTGAAACTGTTTCTGAAGACCTTCTGAAAGATAACAGCCTCACCAGATTCGACACTGAACAAAAAAAAGAACATAAGCATAAACGCTTTCATAAGAAGAAAAACAGGCGATTCAATGAAAAGAAACCCAGTCAGTAATATTTTTTTGATTGCAGCTCTGATCCTCCTGACTCTCTCTTCATGCAACAGTAATGTAATTTACACTGATGAGGCCGTCATGCCCGATATGACATGGAATTTGTTCAATACCCCCGAATTCAGATTCCCTGTATCAGATACCACAAAAAACACAAATGTTTTCTTTACAATACGCACAGGGTCACAATACCCTTTCCGTAATATATTTCTGTTTGTTACAACTTCCTCTCCTGATGGCAGGTATGTTACAGACACACTCGAATATGAAGTTGCCGATGAAAAAGGAAACCGGCTCGGTAAGGGATTTGGCGATATCCATGAACTCAAGCTCACTTACAGGAAAAATGTTTTCTTCCCTGTAAGAGGAACTTACATTTTTAAAATTCAACATGGTATGCGAAATGCAGACCTCAAGGGTATTTATGATGTCGGAATGAGAGTTGAAAAATACGTGCAGTAAACCGTAAGCAGTGGGAAAGAATAAGCTGTTACGATGGGCTGAGCTCGAAACATTCAGTAACGTGATCCAGCATGCTGAAACCGGATTTGGCAAAGAACACCCGGTTAAAGGTAAATGGAAATCAGATATTTTTAAAAACCAGAATCCTGTAATACTTGAACTGGGTTGCGGCAGGGGCGAATATACAACAGGTCTGTCGCAGAAATTCCCCATTAATAATTATATAGGTGTCGATATCAAGGGAGCCCGCATGTGGCGCGGAGCAAAAACAGCCTACGAAAACAGTCTGAATAATGCAGCATTCCTCCGTACCAGAATAGAATTTATAAATTCATTTTTTGCAGAAGATGAGGTCGATGAGATCTGGCTGACATTTCCGGATCCGCAATCAGAAAAGAAAAATTCAAATAAAAGACTTACATGCCCATGGTTCCTGAATCAATACCGGGGTTTCCTGAAGGAGAATGGGATCATTCATCTTAAGACTGATAATTATGACCTGTACAGGTATACACTGAACCTGGCACAGAAGAATAATCTTAAAATAATAACTGCATCCACTGATCTCCATTCCGACCTGGCAGGAGATGAGATACTGCTCATAAGAACACATTATGAGGATATTTTTCTGAAAGAGGGAATGAAAATATATTACCTGGCCTTCAGGCTTGAGAAAGACAGAATTATCGAAGATGCCATCAAAACATAAAAGGAACAATAACGATTTTTTCGAAAATGTTTATGAGGTTACCCGCCTTATACCTCATGGCAGGCTCACATCTTACGGTGCTATTGCCAGGTATCTTGGCTCAGGAAGATCGGCCAGAATGGTAGGGTGGGCCCTCAATGTATCCCATACCCGTCCCGAATTCATTCCTGCCCACCGCGTTGTTAACAGGAACGGCCTTCTTACGGGAAAACGCCATTTCGGGAACTCCTCAACTATGCAGCAGCTGCTTGAAAATGAGGGTATTATTGTTGAAGATGATACTATCCTGAACTTCAGGGAGCGCTTCTGGGATCCATCTAAAGAACTAACCTGATCATTTTGTGTTATTATAAAAAAGTGGTAAAATTGCAGTCTGTTTGGAATTAAATTAAATAAAAATAAGGGATTACACGTACCCATCCCCCAACCCCCTTCCCTGCTGAAGCATGGAAGGGGGCTCAATAAGCTTTAATTGAATACCTCCCTTCTTCTTTGGTTTACCAGTGAAGGGGAGTACTGAGCGGAGCGAAGGGAGGGGATTAGTACATGTGACAAAAAACAACTTGTAATTATGTTTACAGAATCAAAAATAACAGAAGCACTCCGGAAAGTCATACACCCTGAAAAGGGAAAGGATATTGTAACCCTTGGAATGGTTTCGGAAATAAAGTCGTCGGAAAGCGGAATATCGCTTACCGTAGCACCTGAAAAATCAAACGATCCGTTCATCTCCTCTATAAAGAGCACAATAGTAAAAGCTCTCAAAGAGACACTTGGCCCTGATGTGGTAATTTCAGAAATAAGTGTCAAACCAAAGATCCTTACTGAAAAGGCTGAAAAGAAAAACAGTGAGATTCTTCCGGGGATCAGGAACATCCTTGCTGTCTCTTCAGGCAAGGGAGGGGTTGGTAAAACCACCGTAGCGGTAAACCTTGCCATTGCACTGGCCAGAAAGAAACTGAAGGTGGGACTCCTTGATGCAGATGTGTTCGGCCCGTCGGTTCCGATAATGTTCGATGCCGGAAAATTCAGACCCGAGGTAAAAAATGTTAATAATACAGATATGATCACTCCTCTTGAAAAATGGGGAGTGAAAGTTCTTTCAACAGGATTCTTTATCGATGCTGCCGATGCTGTAATATGGAGAGGCCCCATGGCTTCGAATTTTCTGAAACAGCTTATGGCTCAGGGGGACTGGGGGAGCCTTGATTTTCTGCTTGTGGATCTTCCTCCCGGCACAAGCGATATTCATCTGACTCTTGTACAGGAGGTTGCAGTTACAGGAGCTATCGTCGTAACCACACCACAGGAGGTGGCTCTTGCCGACGCTGTTAAAGGAATATCAATGTTCAGGAGCGAGAAGATAGATGTCCCGGTAATAGGTCTTGTTGAGAACATGTCGTGGTTCACTCCTGCTGAATTGCCCCAGAACAGGTACTATATCTTTGGTAAGGAAGGAGGAAAACACCTTTCTGAAAAAACCGGCGTTCCCCTTCTTGGTCAGATCCCCCTGATCCAGGGTATATGCGAGAGCAGTGATAAGGGTCATCCTGTTGCCCTTGAAGATTCACCGGCAGGTAAAGCATTTATGTCGCTCGCGGATGAAGTAATAAGGGAAACAGAGAAAAGAAATCGTGATCAGAGGCCGACAATTAAAGTAAAAATGAACTAAAAAATAAAGATTATGTCCGACACCAAAACAATTAAAGAACGCGTTATAAAAGTACTGGAACAGGTAAGGCCTTATCTCCAGTCGGATGGCGGAGACATTGAACTGATTGATGTCACCGAGGACCTGTCAGTTAAGGTAAGACTAAAGGGAGCATGCCATGGCTGCCCGTACAGTATGCAAACACTCAAGGCCGGTGTTGAACAGGCCTTACTAAAGGAAATACCCGAAATCAGGAAGGTAATTTCTGTCTGAAAAGGCCCAAATAGCCAATTTTATTTACCTTTGAAATACTATACTCAGGTTAAGTAAGTTTATAGTATTAAAAGTCATCTTTTGCCTTCTTTAAAAACCTCATATAAATATCTGACACTCGGCGGATTGCTTATGATAGCAACTACCTGTTCTGTGGAAAAAAATACAGCCACAACAAGGTTCTATCATGGCATGACTGCCAGGTACAATATCTATTTTAATGGATACGAAAGCTTTAAGGCCGGAGTTTTAAAGGTGAACGAAAATTACCGCGACGACTATGCCGAGATACTGAGGGTTTTCGAATACAGCGATCCGGCAAGCGCTTCTATATGCGGGTCAGATATGGAACGGGCGATCCAGAAAGCTTCAAAGCTTATATCTTTAAAATCTATTACCTCAAAACCGGAGGTAAAGGGAAATTCCAGATCGGCACAACCGGAAACTGATCTGCTGGAACGAAAGGAATATAATGAATGGGTCGACGACAGTTACCTTCTTATTGGTAAAGCACGCTTTTATAAACAGGAATTCAATGAGGCAACAGCAATACTGAATTATTCCATCACCCAGGCAAATGATTCCATAATTAAAAAAGAAGCTTCTATCTGGCTTGCAAGAATATATAATGAGACAGCCAGATACGCTGAATCGTACAGACTGCTTTCTGAACTCGGGATTACAGATGAATCAACCCGGGCTCTGAGGTCAATGTACTATACCACCCTTGCAGATCTGTATATAAAACAGAAAAAATATGCCGATGCCGTTGATCCGCTGGGTAAAGCAATTAATCTTATTTCCGGAAAGCACCAAAAGTACAGATTAACATATCTTCTTGCGCAACTGAACGAACAGGCCGGAAATCCGGCCAGAGCTGTTTCCCTCTACAGGGAAGTGGTAAAAATGAATCCTCCCTACGATGTTGAATTCAATGCAAGGATTAACATGGCGGGAGTGTTTGATATCAATTCAGGAGATCCCCGGGAGATACGTAAGGAGATGGAAAGAATGCTCAAGGATTCCAAGAATGAGGAATTTCTCGATCAGATATATTACGCACTGGGCAGTCTGTCGATGAAGGAAGGGAATGAACAACAGGCTCTTGAGTATTTCAGAAAATCGACCGCCTCATCCACCACTAACAGTAACCAGAAAGGAAAGTCTTTTCTTGCACTTGCCGATCATTTTTATGAAAAACCCGACTTCATGAAAGCAGGACTGTACTATGACAGTGCTGTGGTTTTCCTGAACCAAAAACATCCTGACTTCCAGCAGATACAGTCAAAATCCAGGGATCTTAATATGGTGGTTTCACAGCTTCGCATTATTGAAGAACAGGATAGTCTTCAAATGGTGGCGGCAATGCCTGAACAACAGAGAAACGCACTGATATCCACAATTATAAATGAAATAGTAACTGCCGAGAATGAAGGTAAAACTTCCGAATATGCATCAAGATACAGCCTGGGCCAGTACTACGAAAACGAACAGCGCTTCAGGGATAATATAGAGCAGGAAGGCAAATGGTACTTTTACAATCAGTCGGCTCTTACTTTCGGACGGACCGAATTCAAACGCCGCTGGGGAACAAGGCAGCTCGAAGATAACTGGCGCAGAGCTGACAGAACCAGGGTTAACCTGTCACAGTCGTCAACAAATCCAGAGGAACAGCAGGCCGTCAGGGTTGACTCTTCAAAGGTGGCGCTGGATTATAAAAAGCCGGAATTCTATCTTAAGAATCTTCCCCTAAGCGATTCACTCATTGCTGTTTCGAATGAAAAGATAGCCAATGCTTTTCTTAATGCAGGTAAAGCTTACCATGAAAAACTGGCCGATGCAGCAAGGGCAACCGAATCGCTGGAAACTTTGCTGAACAGGTTCCCCGGTAACGAACTGGTGCCGGAAGCACTTTACAATCTGTACAAGGTAAACCAGGATGTAAACCCGGTTAAATGTGAGACCTACAGGCAAAGACTTCTCGAAAAATATCCCGAAACCGAATTCGCAAAAATATTATCAGACCCTGATTATTATACCAAAAAACTGGAGGCTGTAAAAATGGCTGAACAGTTATATATTAAGACTTATGGCGAATACACTAACGGGAATTTCACTGCTGCAATTTCACTCTGCGATACCGCGCTCAAACAATTTCCGCAGGATCAGCTGGCCCCTAAATTCATGCTTCTGCGTGCCTATTCAGTTGCAGGATCAAGCGATGAGAGGGCTTTCAAAAATGAACTTTCTTCACTAGTAAAAGCATGGCCGTCGAGCGACGAAAGTAAAAAAGCATCTGAGATAATAGCTTTCCTCAATCTAAAGATTCCGGAACTTAAAGTTGAGGAAGAAAAGGAAATTGCCCAGGAATTATACCTTACCGATACTCTTTCTGCACATTTCTTCATAGTGATTATATCAAATCCAAAATTCAACATGAATCAGGCGGTATTTGATGTAATAAGTTACAACATTGATAATTATACAAACAATAATTACCGCACACAGGGAGAGCTGGTCGACAATAAATACCTTATGATCACAGTATCGGGGTTCGCAAAATACAGTCAGTCGATGGACTATTACAGATCTTTTGCAACAGACAAGGTTGTACGGAATCCGTCAGCATCAAGGATTTATTCATTCATCATCAGCACCAACAACCTGAAAACACTGAACAATGATAAGAATCCGGAGAGGTATTTGTTGTATTTCAGGGAGAATTATCTGAATAAAAATAACCCTACCCCCGACCCCTCCCATTAGAAATAAGGGGAAGGGAGTGAATGAACACCAAATTTCACTGGGGTTAAGGAAATTATAAATGAGAAAAATTAAAATACTCTGGACCGATGATGAGGTTGAAGTTCTCAAACCTCACATCTTCTTCCTTGAAGATAAAGGCTATGAGATCGACACCTGCTCAAATGGCACCGACACCATTGACCTTGTACGTCAAAATTCCTACGATCTTATCTTTCTCGATGAGAATATGCCGGGGCTAAGCGGTATGGAGACTCTCCGGCTTATAAGGGAGATCAGGACTGACATCCCTGTTGTAATGATAACGAAGAGTGAGGAAGAGGAGCTGATGGAAGCAGCTATCGGATCGGAAATCGCCGACTATCTCATTAAACCGGTAAAACCGAAACAGATACTTTTGGTAATTAAGAAGATCCTCGATCAGAAAAGACTTGTAACGGAAAAAACATCGACAGATTACAGGCAGGAATTCAGCCGTATCGGCAACCTGATCGCATCAGCAGGAACATGCAGCGACTGGACAGAGCTCTACCGGAAGCTGATATACTGGGAAGCAGAACTTGAAAAGTCCGACGACAAGGGGATGTCAGAAATCTTCAGGATGCAGGAAAATGAAGCCAACGCGTCGTTTGCCAGGTTCGTAACTAAAAACTACCTGTCGTGGCTTGATCAGAAAAGCCCTGAGGCACCTCTTATTTCACCTTCGTTGTTCCCAAAAAAGATATTCCCGCTGATAACAGGCAACAGGCCTCTTTTTATGATCCTCATAGATAACCTGAGATACGATCAGTGGAAAACAATCTCTGCAGAACTTCCGGGAATACTTAGGGTTACAGATGAAGATATTTATTTCAGTATTCTACCGACAGTGACTCAGTACAGCAGGAATTCAATATTTGCAGGGCTTATGCCCCTGCAGATAGAAGAAATAATGCCGCAATTCTGGATAAACGACGACGAAGAGGAAGGTAAAAACAATTTTGAAGAGAAGCTTTTCAGCAACCAGCTGGCCAGAAAAGGACTGAAATATAAATGGTCGTACACAAAGATCAACAACAGCAATGACGGGAAAAAGCTGAATGAAAAGGTAAAGCAACTGCTTGATAACGACATCAATATCCTGGTCTATAATTTTGTCGATATCCTGTCACATGCCAGGACAGAGATTGGACTCATCCGCGATCTTGCTGCCGATGAGCCCGCATACAGAAGCCTCGTAAGGTCGTGGTTCATTCATTCCTCACTTTTCGAACTACTGAAAATATTATCGGAACAAAGGATAAGAGTTATCCTTACAACCGACCATGGGACGATAAGGGTACAGAATCCGGTGAAGATAGTCGGCGACAAAAAAACATCTTCCAACCTTCGATATAAAATGGGAAGGAACCTCGACTACAACCCGCAGGAAGTATTTGAAGTGAAGAATCCTGAAAAAGCAATGCTGCCAAAAAACAATATCAGTTCCAGATATATCTTTGCATCCAACAAGGATTATCTTGTTTACCAGAACAACTACAATCACTATGCCGGCTACTATAAGAACACGTTTCAGCATGGCGGTATTTCTATGCAGGAAATGTTGCTGCCATTTGCAGTACTGGAACCGGTTTCATAATGGAAATAATTATTAAACATAAAAAGGATATTCCTTATGCTGTGAGGAGGCTGCTGAAAGAGTACAACAGCAGCAGGATCTTTGCCTTCAACGGCCCCATGGGCGCCGGAAAGACTACAATTATAAAAGAAATATGCAAGGCGCTTGGCGCGACCGATATAACCAGCAGCCCGACATTTACAATTGTAAACGAGTACAGAAGAAAGGGCGCTGATCCGCTTTTTCATATTGACCTTTACCGGATCAGGAAAACAGAAGAGGCATACGATTTCGGCATTGAAGAATATCTTTCAGGAGATTTATTCTGTTTCATTGAATGGCCTGATATTATAGAAGAAATCCTTCCTGAAGGGACGATTCATATTTCAATTACTGTCGGAGAAAATGAAGAACGGCTTCTGCAGATCTCATAGACAAATCAAATTTTGTTCCTGTATTGCAAATTTTTTAACTTTGAAGAAATAAGCCCCCTTCAAAATGAATGACAAAGGCAAAAGCGGAAAAGTAAATATGGGAAACAGCGCTTTCTTGCCGAAAGAAGAGCATCTTGAAACTGCTGTAAGGTTCAGGAGGATCTCAATCGGCATCCCATGCGACACCAGGGATGAAGAAAAAAGAGTTGCTCTGACGCCTGAAGCAGTCAACCTCCTTGTCGAATCCGATAATGAAGTTTTCCTACAGAAGGGAGCAGGTAACGGAACCAATTACAGCGATAAAGATTACAGCGAGAACGGGGCGATCATTACTGATTCTCCTGCCCGGGTATTCAGTTCAGACGTAATTATAAAAGTTGCACCTTTCAATGAAAAGGAAGCCGATTACCTTAAGGGAAACCAGGTGCTTTTTTCTTATCTCAATGTTCTGAAACTGAGCGAAGACACACTTGCAAAGCTCAGCAGGAAAAAGGTAACAGCGTTAGCTTTCGAAAAGATCCGTGATGCTAATGGTACGATGCCTGTTATTGAATCCATGAGTGAGATCACGGGTATTACATCAATATTACTGGCTTCAGATTATCTGAGCAATCATCATGGCGGTAAAGGTGTGATGCTCGGTGGTATTACCGGTGTTACACCAACAGAAGTTGTGATCCTGGGCGCCAACACGGCTGGTGAATATGCAGCTAAGGCTGCCCTGGGGCTCGGATCGCAGGTAAAAATATTTGATAATTCACTTCAACAACTCAGAAGATTTGAAGCACTGATGGGGCAGCGGCTGCAAACATCGGTATTTCATCCCCAGGTTCTGAGAAAAGCATTGAAATCGGCAGATGTTGTAATCGGCGCCATCGAACTTGAAGATCTTAAGCCCTGGTATTATGTTACCGAAGATATGGTGCGCACGATGAAGAAAGGAGCGGTAATAATTGATCTCAGCATCGATCGTGGCGGATGCATAGAGACAACCGAATGCCGTGCACTCAGGGATCCGGTATACGAAAAACATGGTGTTATACATTTTTCTGCCTGGAACCTGCCATCACGGGTTGCAAGAACTGCCTCCATTGCACTGAGCAATATTTTTGCACCCATGCTTCAGAGCCTTGCAGAATCGGGCGGTATAACACAACTTCTTAAGAACGATCCCGGCGTTCGGAACGGAGCTTACCTGTACAACGGTATTCTTACAAATGAAACACTGGGACAAAAATTCGGAATGCTGTCCAAGGACCTTGATCTGCTTCTGACAGCATTCTGAGATTTCAGAAAGAGAGAGTCGCTTTTTTTCCTTTTATACTTATCCGGGCCTGAGCTCCTATTAAGAAGGCTCTGTTATCAGCAATGTGGCCGGCCGGGAAATTGAAAAATACCGGATAGTCAAATTCACTTACAATTCCGGCAATTGTTTCTTCAGCGGTTTTTCCCCATGGCGTTTTGCCATCCATCATATCATTCATCCCTCCAGCAACAAGGGCTTTAAGTCCTGTCAGTTTCCCTGCCAGCTTCAGAGAGTTCATCATCCTGTCGAGATGATATAAATATTCCCCGATCTCTTCAATGAAAAGGATCTTTCCTTTGGTTTTTGGATCTGCCGGAGTTCCGATAAGACTGTACAGTAGTGAAAGGTTCCCGCCTGTAATCTCCCCGGCAGCCTTCTCAGCTCTTATAAATTTCCCCTTCCATTCAACCGGCCTGCATCCTTCAAATAATAAAGAACGGAGAGAATCTGTCGTTTCCTTTGTTTTTTCTGGGTTTGAATAATTCAGGGGCATCTCTGCATGAGCCGATACCAGATTACACTTTTCAAGCAGCCAGGTATGAAGCACGGTAATATCGCTGTAGCCTACATACCACTTTGGATCTCTCCTTATATCCGAAAAATCTATTTTATCTATTATCCTTATCAGTCCGTATCCTCCCCTTGAACAGAAGACCGCTTTTATCTTTTTATCAGAAGTAGCTTTTTGAAAATCAGTAAGCCGTTCCTTATCGTTTCCTGCAAACGGACCTTCGCGCTTAAGGGCATTCTTCCCCACATGAACCTTCAAACCCCAGTCTTCCAGTAGTTTAACAGCTTCGTTAACTTTGGTTTCATCAATTGCAAATGCCGGAGATATTATTGCTACCTCATCACGGGGTTTCAGGAATGACGGGTGTAAGTTTGAGACAGGCATATTAAATATATTATACGTAAAAGTAACGTAAAATGTTTCGTTTCCAATCAGCAGATACCCCCCATCCCCCCTCAAAGGGGGGCTAATTTTTCGTTTTTACTTTGATCGCTCAGAGATATCAGCACATTTTGCAATCTCCGCTGCCGCGGATTAAGCACCTTTGCACCACTGTACCGTTGCGCTGTTGCGCCTTTTTTTATTATCTTTGACCGTTTTTATTTTACATAAATGAAGAAATATAAAAGATACCTTGTCACCTCTGCCCTGCCCTATGCAAACGGTCCGCTTCATATCGGTCATCTGGCAGGAGTGTATGTGCCATCCGATATTTACACCAGGTACCTCAGGCTGAAGGGAGAAGATGTGATCTCAATCTGCGGCTCCGACGAGCATGGCGTTCCCATCACTCTGAAAGCCAGGAATGAAGGAGTTTCGCCGCAGGAGATTGTTGACAGGTATCATACAATAAACAAAAAGGCGTTTGAGGATTTCGGCATCTCATTCGACATCTATTCGCGTACATCAAATAAGATACATTATGAGACTGCTTCGGAATTCTTCCTGAAGCTATATAATAAAGGTGAGTTCATTGAGAAAACATCAGAGCAATACTTTGACGAAGAGGCAGGTTGTTTTCTTGCTGACCGTTATATAATGGGCACCTGCCCGCACTGCGGAAACGAAAATGCTTACGGCGATCAGTGCGAAAAGTGCGGTACGTCGTTAAGCCCGTCAGACCTTGTTAATCCGCATTCAACTATAAGCGGAAGCAAACCGGTGATGAGGGAGACCCTGCACTGGTATCTTCCTCTCGACAAGTATGAACCATGGCTCAGGAAATGGATACTTGAAGATCATAAGGAATGGAAGACTAACGTATATGGTCAGTGCAAATCGTGGCTCGACCAGGGACTCCAGCCGAGGGCAGTGAGCCGCGACCTCGACTGGGGAGTACCGGTACCTGTAAAGGGTGCAGAAGGGAAAGTGCTGTACGTTTGGTTTGATGCACCAATAGGATATATTTCCGCAACCAGGGAGCTTACTCCTGACTGGGAGAAATACTGGAAGGACAGTGAAACAAAAATGGTCCATTTCATCGGGAAGGACAATATTGTTTTCCACTGTATAATATTCCCGGCAATGTTAAATGCGGAAGGAACTTTTATCCTTCCCGAAAATGTGCCGGCAAATGAATTCCTTAATCTCGAGAGCGACAAAATATCCACCTCCAGAAACTGGGCTGTCTGGCTCCATGAATACCTGTCAGATTTTCCCGGCAAGCAGGATGTTCTGAGATACTCACTATGTGCCAGCGCGCCGGAGACAAAAGATAATGACTTCACCTGGAAGGAGTTCCAGGCACGCAACAATAACGAGCTTGTTGCCATACTCGGTAACTTCATCAACAGAACACTTGTCCTCACCAATAATTATTATGATGGCAAGGTGCCGGCAAGGGGAAAAACAGAAGAAAATGACGAATTGGTACTTAAAGAAATAGCAGTTATCAGGGCTAATGTTGAATCGGGTATTGAGAATTACAGGTTCCGTGAAGCTCTGAAGGAGGCTATGAACCTTGCGCGTCTGGGAAATAAATACCTGGCCGATGCAGAACCCTGGAAGGTTGTAAAAACAGATCCTGAACGTGTTAAAACAATAATGAATATTGCACTTCAGATAACTGCTAACCTGACAATCGTGGTTGAGCCTTTCCTGCCATTCTCGATGGAGAAGCTGAGAGGATGGATAAATCTGGGGAAACTAAACTGGAGCGAAGCCGGTAATACTGACCTTCTTATTGAAGGCCATCAGATAAATAAACCAGGCCTTCTTTTCGATAAGATCGAAGATGAGGAGATAAATAAACAGATCGAAAAGCTTACACTATCCAAAAAGTTAAACCAATCAACTTCACAAAAAACTACACCATCAAAGGATCCTGTTACATTTGACGATTTCACAAAAATAGATATAAGGACTGCTACAATTCTTGAAGCTGAAAAAGTTCCAAAAACAACCAAGCTGCTCAGGCTCAAAATAGATACCGGCCTTGATATCAGGACAATAGTATCGGGCATTGCGGAATACTATGATCCGCAGAACATCATAGCAAAACAGATCTCCATTGTTGCCAATCTCGAACCAAGGAAGATAAAGGGTATCGAATCAAAGGGAATGATCCTGATGGCAGAGGATAAGGACGGAAAACTTGTTATGGTAACCCCGGCTGAAAAGGTGAATAACGGCAGTATGATAAAATAATTTTAGATTTTCTTAACCCAGGACCCGGGGAATTTATTGTCGATACTCTCTTTCTTATTAAAAGCAGAATTAAGATCGACGCATTTCATTGCACTGACTCTGTAAAAGCCATTCGGACCTTCAACAATCTCAGGCGTATATCCTTCTTTTTTCAGCATGTTTGCCTGCATCTCTGCATTTTGCCTTATCCTGAAGCTTCCCGTTATGATGCAATAGGAAGCTTTCTCTTCGATTACCGGAGGTGCAGTCAAAGAAGCCTGATTTTGAAGTGCCGGTTCTGTAACTTTTATATTTACCTCAGGAACGACCTGCCCAACAGCCTCCCTGTTCTCTTCAAACTCAGCTTTTGCCAGAGGATTAAGGCTTGATGCTTCGGTTTTTGGTTTAAATAGCCGTGAATTAAGGGAAGCCGTAACCATTAATGCCAGTATAGGAACAATAACTGCTGCCCTCCAGAGGATCTTTCTGGAGGAAGAACCCCTGACAGGCTCTTTATCAATATGTTTCGACAACCGTTTGCGGATATCATATCCTTCAAGCGGAGGGAACTGGAATGATTCAAGTCCGTAGGAATCGAGATGATAATTTACATTCCTGTCGGGTTCGAACTGGAGGTTTCCCTCCTGGTTATTTACAAAGCTGCCTATATTGTCAATTACCACCTTATCGCCTCTTTCGAGTTTTTTACGCATTCCCGCCACAAACTCTTCCACGATACCACGTGCATCGCCGTATGCGACTCCGGAATGACCCGAAATCCTTCCAACCAGAAGGCCGTCATTATGATTAAGGTTCCTGTTGAAAGAGATCTGTTTTACAGGAGGATAAAAGGTAGATGTGTTCTTATCAATACGAGCTGGTGTGTAATTCCCTATGAAGCCGCCAAAACCCGGCAAAATGACGCAGTCGTGACTGAAAAGCAGTTCCCGTATGAAAGGGGTGATATCCATTAGAATTAACAATTACATACAAAAATAGTAAAAATTTTCAATATTTACCCTTCCCTGAATCCCTTCCCTTAAAAGTAACTATCCCCGATTCGCATCATATAAATTTACTTAACCACGGTGTTGCACAGAGTTGACACGGAGTATCACAGTTTTTACTCCGTGCTTTACTCCGTGAAACTCAGTGTTACTCAGTGGTTAAAAAATTTGGTTGTTTAATCCGTATAATGAACAATTTAAAACTTAGGCATTATGTATCCCTTTAAATACAGGCTATTTTAGCGAAGTCGCCAGTTTGCAGTTAAGGGGCCGGGGGATGGGTATATTTATCCCCAAAATAATTATCTTCGTGCTTTCAATAATTCTGCCTGAGATGAGAGATATTCAGATGGTCGATCTTAGTGTCCAGTATTCTAAACTGAGTACAGAAATTGACGCTGCCATAAAGTCGGTTTTAAATTCAGCTGCTTTCATTAAAGGACCTGAAGTAAAGAAATTTGAATCTGAGCTTCAGAAATACATGGGATGCAATCATGTCATTTCCTGCGCAAACGGAACCGATGCTCTTCAGATCGCCTTAATGGCCCTAAAGCTTAAACCCGGGGATGAGGTTATAACCACAAATTTTACTTTTATTGCAACAGTGGAAGTGGTGTCACTCCTGGGAATGAAGCTTGTTCTTGCCGAACCTGATCCGCATACTTATAATATATCTGTCGATGCGATCAGAAAAGCAATAACTCCCCGTACAAAGGCAGTAGTTCCGGTTCATCTTTTCGGACAATGTGCTGATATGGAGGGAATTATGAGCCTTGCAAAAGAATATGGACTCTTCGTAATTGAAGATACTGCCCAGGCTACAGGCGCGGAATACACCTTCTCTGACGGAACAACCAAAAAGGCCGGAACGATAGGAACAATTGGAACAACATCTTTTTTCCCGTCAAAGAACCTTGCATGCTACGGCGACGGTGGAGCAATGTTCACTAATGACGAAAACCTTGCCGCAAAAATGAGAAGCATCTCTAATCATGGCATGAAGGAGAGATATCATTATAATGACATTGGCGTAAACTCGCGGCTCGACACTATCCAGGCCGCCATCCTTCTGGTAAAGCTGAAACATCTTGACAGCTTTAATTCAGCAAGGAGAAAGGCTGCCGATTGCTATGATAAAGCTTTTGCAAAGTGTAAGGAAATAATAATTCCGGAAAGGGCAGGTAATTCGTCTCACATATTCCACCAGTATACAATAAGGGTAAAAAACGGGAGACGAGATGATCTGCGCAAATATCTTGAATCGGTGAAGATCCCATCGATGATATACTATCCCGGACCTCTTCATACACAGGAGGCATACCGAAATCTGGGCTATGGCGAGAATGATTTCCCGGTAACTTCAGGCCTCTGCAATGAGGTGCTCTCCCTTCCTATGCACCCCGACCTAGAGCAGGAACAGCTTGATCATATTATTAAAAATGTTTTTAATTTTTTTGACAAGAAATAACTATGGAAAAGAATTTTTTTGCTCACGATACAGCAGTGATCGACGAGGGCTGCAAGATCGGAAAAGGAACAAAAATATGGCATTTCAGCCATGTAATGACAGGTGCGGAGATAGGTGAAGGCTGCAACATAGGACAGAATGTAGTGGTCTCCCCCGGTGTAAGACTGGGGAAGAACGTAAAAGTGCAGAACAACATCTCAATATATACCGGTGTTATCTGCGACGACGACGTGTTCCTTGGACCTGCAATGGTGTTTACCAATGTAATAAATCCCCGAAGCGAGATCATACGAAAGGAAAATTATGAAACAACAATTGTGGAAAAAGGGGCTTCGATAGGAGGAAACGCCACAATAGTTTGCGGAAATATTATCGGCAGATATGCATTCGTGGGTGCCGGTGCAGTGGTTACAAAGGATGTAAAGCCTTATGCCCTTGTTGTTGGCAACCCGGCAAGGCAAACCGGGTGGATGAGTGAGTTTGGCCATAAACTTGTCTTTGATAAAAAAGGATATGCGGTATGCCCTGAAAGCGGCGACAGATACCATCTGGAGAATGGTTCCGTTTCTAAAATTATTTAGTAATTTTACTCTTCCTTTATTTTGAAAGAATGAATGCATCACCCAAAAATTTTGGTCTGATAGGTGTGGCAGGATACATTGCGGTCCGTCATCTGAAGGCAATAAAAGATACAGGTAATAACCTGCTTGCAAGTCTCGACAAATTCGATAGTGTAGGATTGATCGACAGCTACTTCCCTCACAGTGATTTCTTCGTGGAATTTGAACGCTTCGACCGTCATTTCGACAAGCTTAAAAGAACGGGTACAAGGATAGATTACGTGAGCATATGCTCTCCTAATTACCTTCACGATTCACACATCAGGTTCGCACTCAGACATGGTGCTGATGCAATATGCGAGAAGCCAATTGTTCTCAATCCCTGGAACGTAGATGCGTTGCAGGAAATTGAAAAGGAAACCGGCCGCAAAATATATACTGTCCTTCAGCTCAGGCTTCATCCTAAAATAGTGGAGCTCAGGGATAGAATTTTAAATGGTCCGAAAGATAAGGTATACGACGTTGACCTTACTTATATTACAAGCAGGGGAAACTGGTACTTTATTTCATGGAAAGGAGATATCCAGAAATCCGGAGGAGTCGCTACCAACATCGGAATTCATTTCTTTGATATGCTGGGATGGATCTTCGGCGGGATAAAGAATAACGTGGTGAATTTTTCCTCCACTGACAAGGCTGCAGGCTACCTCGAACTTAAAAACGCCAGGGTAAGATGGTTCCTTAGTCTTGATTCCAACGACCTTCCTAAGGAAATTAAGGAAAAAGGACAGAGGACATACAGATCAGTAACAGTAGACGGGACAGAAGTTGAATTCAGCGATGGATTTACGGATCTGCACACAAAGACCTATGAAGATATACTTTCAGGAGGAGGATTCGGGCTGAATGAGGCACGACAATCTGTTGAAACTGCCTACTCGATAAGAAATGCAAAACAAATAGGTCTGCAGGGAAATTATCATCCTATGCTCAAAAAAGTCGGGAAATAAAGATCATGAAAAAGAAAATTGTTGTCACCGGAGGTACAGGATATATAGGATCGCATACGGCTGTAGAACTCATGAATGAAGGTTTTGAGGTGATCCTGATTGACAACCTGTTTAACTCTGAGGCTGGTGTTGCAGACAATATTGGTGATATTACAGGGAAAAAACCACGCCTTGAAATTTTTGACCTCTGCAAAAGAAAAAAGGTGAACAGCTTCTTCAAACAGAATAAGAATATTTCTGCCATCATCCATTTTGCAGCATATAAGGCTGTTGGTGAATCTGTTAAAAAACCACTTGATTATTACCGTAATAACCTGGTTTCGCTGATTAACCTGCTTGATGCCATGAAGGAATTCAATGTTCCGGCATTAGTATTTTCTTCATCATGCACGGTTTACGGGCAACCCGAGAAACTGCCTGTTAATGAAGAAGCGCCAACGAAACCTGCAACTTCCCCTTATGGCAACACAAAACAGATAGGTGAGGAGATAATCAGAGACACAATTGCAGCATGCAAAGATCTAAGGGCAATCTCCCTGAGGTATTTCAATCCTATAGGGGCCCATCCTTCAGGTTTGATCGGTGAGCTGCCCCGCGGAGTGCCGGAAAATCTTGTCCCCTTCATTACCCAGACAGCTATTGGATTGAGGGATGAACTAAAGGTTTTCGGGAATGACTACGATACGCCTGACGGCTCATGCATCCGCGATTATCTACATGTTGTGGATCTGGCAAAGGCACATGTTATTGCAGTAAAAAGACTGATTGAAGGAAAGAACAGGAAGAACTACGAATTCTTCAACCTCGGAACAGGAAAAGGAGTATCTGTAATTGAAGCAATAAAATCATTTGAACGGGTTACGGGAACAAAACTTAAATACAGGATAACCGGGAGAAGAGCCGGTGATATTGAAAAGATATGGGCCGATCCGTCATTTGCCAATAAGGAACTCGGATGGAAAACTGTAAGCACCCTCGACGATTCGATGAAGAGTGCCTGGGAATGGGAGAAAAAGATCAGGAAGAAAATGAAGTGATTATGACATACAAAAAGACAATACTTATAACAGGGGCAGCAGGATTCATCGGCTCTCATGTGGCCAGAAGGTTTGTAAAAAACTATCCCGGATACCTGGTTATAAATGCCGATAAGTTAACCTATGCCGGTAATCTTGAGAACTTATCCGATATAGATAAAAGCACTAATTACCGTTTCGAAAAAACAGATATCGTTGATAAGAAGTCTGTTTCAGCTCTTTTCCTTAAATATAGTTTTGACGGGGTCATACATCTCGCTGCTGAGTCGCATGTTGACAGGTCCATAACCGGACCTGATGAATTTGTATTCACAAACATTGTAGGAACAGTTAACCTTCTCAACGCAGCACTCAACAGCTGGCAGAAAAATTTTAAAGGCAAGCTCTTTTATCATATCTCAACTGATGAGGTGTTTGGATCGCTGGGAAGTTCAGGGATGTTCACAGAAGAGACAGCTTACGATCCGAAGAGCCCCTATTCAGCTTCAAAAGCAAGTTCCGACCATATGGTAAGGGCATATAATCACACATTCGGGATCCCTGCAGTTATCTCTAACTGTTCAAATAACTACGGACCAAACCAGTTTCCCGAAAAACTCATTCCTCTTGCTATCAACAACATAAGGAACAAAAAGCCTGTGCCGGTTTACGGGAAAGGTGAGAATATACGCGACTGGTTATATGTTGAGGATCATGCTTCTGCCATTGACCTGATTTTTCACCGTGGGAAACCGGGAGAAACCTATAATATAGGAGGCAATAACGAATGGAAGAACATCGATCTTATAAAGCTTCTCTGCAAAATTATGGACAAAAAAATGGGCAGGGAACCCGGGGATTCAGAGAAGCTTATAACTTATGTCAAGGACAGACCTGGGCACGATCTTAGATATGCTATTGACTCTTCGAAACTTCAGAAGGAGATGGGATGGGAGCCTATACCGAGATTTGAAGAGGGACTTGAAAAGACTGTCGACTGGTATCTTTCAAACAGTAAATGGCTCGAAAATGTTCTTTCCGGTGATTATGAAAAGTACTACGCCTCAATGTATTCAGGAAGATAAAACCCTTCTCACTTAATTTTTTTCAACCTCGCAATAAGCTCATCGCCAAGCGAGGTTTTCTTTTTTATATGATCCTGTATTGATGCAACGACGCTGTTTGATTCAAACTCGCCTCTCACCTTTTCAAAATCAAGTTTCCGTATCTCCTCCCCTCCGTCGATACCGAACCCGGTCATTGACGAAAGAGTAAACTCTTTTCGTGCATCATCATATAGCAACCTGTCGAGATTTATTACACTCTTCTTCCAGTTCTCAACAAGAGTCATCACATCAGCTGCAGTGAATTTGCTGACCGGTTTACCTGCCTCCTCTTCAATTCTTTCGCAAGCCCAAATCCATTCCCAGTCATAGTAAGATCTGTGCATTGTCCTGAATTCCTCTTCAATCTGCTGAAGAGAAATAATTTTTTCTGATTCAATATTATCGAGAAGCTTTTCTATTACCCGCTGAGGAGTGATTAGTCCTGCAATGTCAACCCATTCACCATTGCCGTGTGATTTATCGGGTTCAAGCCTCTTCTGAAGGTCCCTGTTAGATTTAAACTCTATCTTTTCCAGTCTCTTAATGAGTGAGTTTCCCAGGAATTTATTGATTCCTGTCTGATACATTTCTATTCCTCTCTCCAACGACGGGCCCTTGATCATCATATTATTATATGTATATGATGCTGATATGCCTCCGGCTACTGCCCTGATCTTCATCAGGAGGTCCCTCCCCTCGAACATTTTCCGGATTGTATACGGACTCAGCAGGTTGAAATTTACCTGGTCTATCTTCACCGGATCTTTCCTCCTGTCGCGTTTCGGCCATTTCTGCGCATCCCTGATAGTGCCGACACTTCTCAGGTTTATACCGGGCACAAGTATGCTTTCGTCATTGCTTTCAATCAGGTATGAGAATGGAAGCGATGAGGTGTCCATGTTTTTATAATGACGTCCCATTACCAGTGTGAAGGGCCCTATCCGTGCAGGCCAGAGAAGATATGAATCGCTTGTGGTTTTGGATCCTCTCTCCATAATTCCCTGATGGATGGGTCCAAGCTTGTACATGTGGTTGCTTTGGTTCGAACCGCTGCCTGCATTCATGAAAGAAAAGATGCCGGCTATGAGCAAAGTGGATTTGTGATGAGTTACGGTATAAGGACCTGCAAATATTGAGCATGCCTCACCATGGAATCCGGCACAGTTGGCAAAGAAAAGGGAATTTTCTGCAGAGTAATGTTTTCCGAGAACACATCCCTGTCCGATAAAACATTTGTCGATAAGTGTTGATTCAGTTATTATTGATCCTGAACAAACTATGAAATGTTCCATAATTACTCCCGGGCCGATAAATACCGGATCTTCCCTGCAGCTGTTCACCGATCCTTCATTAAGGCTAATAGCTCCTTCGGCGCAGCTGTAGGGACCAAACCTTACATTCCTGATATTCCTGCAATTTGTGATCTTTGAATGATGGGAAATGGTCCCCCTGTCGGAAACCAGTTTTTTTGAATACCCGCCAACCATCTCTTCAATTTTTCTGATAGCCTTGCTCCTGTGCCTGTAGAGGGCTATGATATATGCTTCCTGGGCTGAAAGACGGTCCCATATCTTTACCGACCTTCCTCCTGTTTCCGTAAGAACGGCCACTTCAGTTCCGTTACCGAAAGCCGATTTTCCTTCTGTGTGTATCTTGCCACAGTTCTTTATAACAACATCATCTTCGATGTTGTAGTTGGCGATATAATCTCCAATGTTACGTATCAGGACGTTTGCGCCTATTGTGCAATTATGAATATGGGCATTTAATATGCCGCACTTCATACGGACACCAGACTCATCGGTAAAATAATTCTTAAAGATCCCCAGTTTTACATCACCGGAGAAGATTACATTTACACATGCTGAAGGATCAAAACCTTCTGTTGCTTTTACCCTGCTCCAATCTTCACACCGGCAATTATTAGCAGTAAGAATCCTTATTTCAGAAGCAGAAAGGTTCCGGAATTTCTTTGAAGGGCTCATTTCTGAATAATTAAGTGGAAGCTATTCCACAGTTACTGATTTTGCAAGGTTCCTGGGCTGGTCAACATTACAACCTCTCAGCACGGCAATATGGTAAGAAAGAAGCTGAAGGGGAATAACGGCAAGGAGTCCTGCAAATACAGATAAGGTTTCAGGGACTTCAAGCACAAAATCGGCCATCTTGCTGATTATAGTATCGCCTTCGGTAACTATTGCAATTACCTTGCCTTTTCTTGCCTTGATCTCCTGTATGTTATTGATTATCTTCTCGTAAGTGTCGTCCTTTGTTGCAACAACAACAACAGGCATATTCTCATCGATTAGGGCAATTGGCCCATGTTTCATTTCGGCTGCAGGGTATCCTTCAGCATGTATATAGGAAATCTCCTTCAGTTTAAGGGCGCCCTCGAGGGCAACGGGAAAGAGATATCCTCTTCCAAGGTAAAGGGCATTATGGCACTCTTTAAATATCCCGGACAGCTCAATTGCCTGGTCATTGACCCCGAGGGCTCTTTCAATCTTGTCGGGTATTGAAACGAGCTCAGTTATAAGCTCCTTATAAAATGCATCAGAAACAATGCCTTTCAGGTGTCCTATTTCGAAAGCCATCATTGCAAGCACAGTTACCTGTGTTGTAAATGCTTTTGTGGAGGCTACTCCTATTTCCGGTCCGGCATGTGTATAGACGCCTGCGTCAGTTTCGCGCGGGATGCTGCTGCCCACAACATTGCAGATCCCGATGACCTTGGCTCCTTTCTGCTTTGCAAGTTTCACTGCTGCCAGGGTGTCTGCTGTTTCGCCGCTCTGGCTTATTGCTATTACGATATCCCCCTTTTTGATAATCGGATTTCTGTACCGGAATTCTGAAGCATATTCCACTTCAACAGGGATCCTGGTATACTCTTCAAAGAAATATTCTCCCAGGAGACCGGCGTGCCATGATGTTCCGCATGCTACAATAATAATTCTTTCCGACTGCGATATTGTTTCGAGTACATTGTGAAGGCCTCCCAGCATAATGCCAGAATGATCAGGGAGCACTCTTCCCCTGAATGTATCGTGGATTGCCCTTGGCTGTTCATAGATTTCCTTCAGCATGAAATGATCAAAACCTTCCTTATCGATCTCACCAATCTTCAGATCTATTTTCTTCACTTCGGGTTTTATCTGTTCACTTTTCAGGGTTTTAAGGATAAGCTGATCTTTCCTTATTATAGCCAGATCGTCGTCGTTGAGATAAATAACTCTCTGGGTATATTCCACAATGGGAGTTGCATCTGATGCAATGAAATTCTCACCTTCCCCGACTCCTATTACCAGCGGGCTTCCTTTTTTTGCAGCAAATAGTTTGTCGGGCTCTTTTGTACAGATTATTACCAGTCCGTAAGCACCTGCCACCCTGTTAAGGGCAAGTGTTATTGCCTGTTCTGCAGAAAGGTCGCCTTCGATATAGAGATGTTCGATAAGATTTGCAAGTACCTCCGTGTCGGTTTGGCTCGAAAAAGATATTCCTCTCCCCTGGAGGTGCTTTTTAAGAGTGGCATAATTCTCGATTATACCGTTATGGACAACAATGAAATTGCCTTTATATGAAACCTGGGGATGGGCATTCAGTTCGTTAGGCTCACCATGGGTTGCCCATCTTGTATGTCCCATGCCAATGGTCCCGTCAAAACTTGTTTTGTTGACCATCTGTTCAAGGTCTTGTACCCGCCCTTTGCATTTAAATATTCTGGCGTCGCCATTAACAAGGGCAAGACCTGCAGAATCGTATCCTCTGTATTCAAGTCTTTTGAGACCGTTAATTATTATTCCCCTTGCAGGCTTTGAACCTATATAACCAATAATTCCACACATAATCCGGTATGACTTAGATTAAGAGTACGAATTTAGTATTTTGGTTCGGAAAATCTAGAACCTCGTATAAACAAATTCAAATTTTATTGGTTTGTAGCTTCCGTTTGCCCTCATGATCAGATTGTTACCGGCAGTGGGAAGAAGAAATAATTCAAGCTCCGGGAGGATTGTATTTGTCTTATCATCCAGGAAGCCCTGAATAAATGTTGATATGTTAAGGTTATAAACATCATCAGCACTCAGTGTTGAAGTAGTATCGGCAGTGCCATTGTAGAAAGCAGTTCCTGTTTCAGGTACATAATACCGTGTCCCTTTTGTGGTTCTGTATCTCAGATAGAGAGTAGAAGGGATTGTTGATCGTCTGTAAAGATCATTGTCATAAACCACCGGTATCTTCAGCCTTGCTTTATTTACGGAAATACCCTGCATGTCAGGTGCGTTTTTTATCGAATCAAGATTTGTCAGGAGAAGCTTTGTGTAGAGACCATTGTATGTCTGGGCATAAGAAACTGTATCGAGATAGACAAGGTCGTTGATATGTTCAATTTTCTTCCCGGCCTCGGCTGTTGAATGATCGTGCCTGTAGAGATTAAATGAGGCATTTGTTGTAAGGGCGTCGAGCAGAAAAGTCAAAACTTTGTTCTCGGAAGAGCTGTTTTTTCCATAAACCTCAAAATAGTTCTGATAGGTATTGGAAGGAGCTGCAACACTTAAAGAAAGAAAGAGAGGGTCGTCGGGAGAAATAAGCTGAAATAATAATCCTCTGAAATAGGATCTGAAATCGGCTGTGTCGCTTCTGTGGAAGAGCATGTCGGGATTCCTGAGAAGATATGATCCAAAGGTAGTGTCGATATCAAGTTTAAGATAATTAACTGTGTCGGCATTGAGGGCAGGAAGCTCAAGGTCGGGGATAGAATATCCTGTGAGCGGTACAGTCTGGCTTGAATAATATGTTGAATCTGTATATATTACATTGGCTATTTCCGACATTCTCAGATAATGTTTATCAATGGTATCCCCTGTTACTGAGAGAAGCCGTAAAAACAATTTAACAGAATCAACATAAAATTTTCCTTCATCCCATGCTGATGTAAGTCTTAACTGAGAAACAAATTCGCAGGATGTTGTTCCAAAATAAGGATCATAGATCTTACCCAGATAGGAAATAGAAGGCTGACTTGACGCAACAGAATCTCCGTACATAGTGTAAGACTTCACAGGAAGCAGTGATGAACTGATCGTAACAAAGTCGGAGCCTGGCAGAAGCTTGCTGCCTGAGAGACCTGCAGGATCCTCACATGAACCTGCAATAAACATTAACCCGGCTAAAATTGCCGGGATAAAATATTTTGTTTTATGTTCAGAAGATCTGATTCGGCAGGTATATTTATGAAAGTAACTTGTCATAAAAGTCGTTATAGGCATCAATATATTTTGTATCGTCCTTGAATGGAAGCACCGGCTTATTGACTGTTTTCACAAATTTTGCCAGTTCCCCGTTTATCTCTTCGCTTCCGATAATTATTGCGTCAGAATACTTGATTGCGAGTTTTGAAAGACTGACAAAGTCAGGCTTCTTCAACAGTTTAAGGCTCTCGCCATCGATCCCGTCAAAACGCAGTTTATCGGCGAACGTTGATCTAAACGGTGTTTTAAAATCATTATTGTAGAGCGAATAGACAATCTTATAATTATGAAATAGCGGATCGTCGCTGTAGATGCTCCGGAGATAAATAGGAACCAGGGCCGACATCCATCCGTGGCAGTGGACAATATCGGGAGCCCAGCGAAGTTTCTTTACAGTTTCAATTACTCCGCGTGCAAAGAAAAGAGCCCTTTCGTCGTTATCCTCGAATTCCTTTCCTGCAGCATCGTTCACAATATACTTTCTCTGGAAATAATCGTCGTTATCGATGAAATAGACCTGCATACGGGCGCTCTGAATCGATGCTACCTTTATAATCAAAGGATGATCGGTATCGTCTATAATAAGGTTCATCCCCGAGAGCCTTATCACTTCATGAAGCTGGTTACGCCGTTCGTTTATGCATCCATAGCGCGGCATGAAGGTTCGGATCTCCTTGCCCCTCTCCTGAATACCCTGAGGAAGATACCTCCCGATCTTTGATAAATTTGTTTCCCCAAGATATGGAGTTATCTCCTGTGAAATGAATAATACCTTTTTGCTTTCCATGTACCTGAATGGATACCATTTTGTATCAAGGTGCAAAGATAATAAGAAAATTTGAGATAATTTGCAAGACGCATTATACACATCCCCCCTTGAGGGAGGCAAGGGGGGGTGTCTGCCTGACAATACACCCCCCCGCCCCCCCCTCAAGGGGGGATAAAACAGCAACATTTTTTGATTAGATTTGTATGTTAAATTTTCTTAAATGAGAAGAATAAGCACTGTCAGCGAGCTCCGGAAACAGGTTGGTGAGCTGAATCTTTCACCATTGGGATTAGTGCCCACAATGGGTGCTCTGCATAATGGTCACATATCCCTTGTAAAAATTGCAACAAAAGAGTGCCCGCTTGTGGTGGTAACTATTTACGTTAATCCGACACAGTTCAACGACAAGGAAGATCTGAAAAATTATCCCAGGACAATGGAGGAAGATCTGGCTCTGTTGAAAAAAAATCTCAGGAAAAACGATATTGTATTCACCCCCGGTGACAAACAGGTTTACCCGGTTACCGATAAGCGTGTTTTCAGCTTTGGCAATCTCGATAATGTTATGGAGGCTTTGCATCGTCCAGGGCATTTCAATGGTGTCGGGCAGGTGGTAAGCCGGCTTTTCGAAATGGTAAATCCTGATGTGGCATTTTTCGGACAAAAGGATTTCCAGCAGGTAGCAGTAATAAAATCCCTGGTAAGGCAGCTTAAACTGGACGTAAAGATTAAAGTCTGCCCTATTATCCGTGAACCTGACGGACTTGCAATGAGCAGCCGGAACAGGCTTCTTGAAGAAGACACCAGAAGAAGGGCTCCGGTTATTTATAAGACCATCTCCCTGGCAGCTTCATTATTAAATGAAATGGATATCCCTGAAATAAAAAGATTTGTTAAGTCATCTGTTGAACAGGAACCAGGCTTAAAAATCGATTACTTTGAAATTGTGGATGACACTGATCTTATACCAGTGAAAAATAAGAGTTCCATGAATAAGAAAAAAAAGTATTTTGGCTGTATAGCGGTAAAAACCGGAAAAATACGCCTGATAGATAATATTGAAATACAATTGGTGTGAACCAAAAGGTTATTAACTTTGTTGTTTGTATTATTTTACCAGATGTCAGATTATGCTTATTGAAGTACTTAAATCGAAAATTCACAGGGTAACAGTTACCGAAGCTAACCTTAATTATATAGGAAGCATTTCAATCGATGAAGATCTGATCGATGCTGCAGGTATTATAGAAAACGAAAAGGTGCAGGTGGTTAACATAAATAGCGGTGAACGACTCGATACATACGTAATTAGAGGGAGGCGAGGATCTGGATCTATCTGCCTCAACGGTGCTGCAGCCAGAAAGGTGCAGGTTGGCGACATCCTCCTGATAATGTCTTATGCAACAATGGAATTTGATGAAGCAAAAAAATTCCAGCCTAAGATCATTTTTCCCGACACAAAAACAAACCGACTGATTTGAATTTCAGGAAGATCTTAATACAGGCTTTGAAGTTTATCGGATTTCTGGCTGTCGGAATTCTGTTACTATGGTTGTCGTTCAAAGATGTAGACTTTAGAAACCTTTCTAAAGATTTAAAAGAGGCAGATTATTTATGGCTTATACCTGCCCTTCTCTTTGGCCTGCTGGCATTTCTGCTCCGTGCCCGGCGTTGGCAGCTGCTGATTCATCCTCTCGGTTCGCACCCTTCCTTCTGGCACACATTTCATGCCATGATGATAGGATATTTGGCCAACATGGCCTTACCGAGAATCGGAGAGATAACCCGGTGCGTTGTTCTTGGCAAAAAAGAAAAAATTGCCGTTGACAAGCTTGTAGGTACAGTCATTGTGGAGCGTACTATTGATTTTCTTTCGGTTATGGCTTTCCTGTTAATAATTGTTTTTACAAGCAGTAATATTATCAATGAGTTCCTTAAAGAGAGTCTTTTCATTCCTTTCAGGGAGAAAGTATTTTCGGTGATCGATTTCTCATGGATCTTCTATGCCGCACTGGCCCTGGCAGGGATCATTGCACTTTCCCTTTTATTCCGCTACAGAAAAAACCTGAGGAAAATAAGATTTTTTTCAAAAATCTTCGATATTATGAAAGGCGTCATAAGCGGACTTAAGACAATAACAAACCTGGAAAGAAAATGGGAGTTCGTTATCCTGACAATCCTGATCTGGATAAGTTATGCATTTATGACATGGGTCGTTTTCTTCTGCCTGGAAAGTACATCAGGAGTTACGTTCTGGGATTCTATGATCGTACTTGTTGTCGGGGGTCTGGGGATGGCCGTTCCGGTTCAGGCAGGATTCGGAGCATTCCATTATGCAGTTTCAAGGGTGCTTGTTGTTATTCATGGAGTAAGTCTGGAAGACGGACTTACGTATGCACTGATTTCGCATGAATCGCAGATAATCTTTGAAATAATCATTGGCATTATTTCTATATGGTTTATGTACGGAAGGCATAGGAAGGACCCCCAACCCCCCATGGGAGGTTAAAAAAGGAATAAGATGGCTAAATCCAAAACTGTTTTCGTTTGTCAGAATTGCGGTGTTGAGTCTGCAAAATGGATCGGCCGATGCCCTTCATGCAAGGAGTGGAACACTTATCATGAAGAGATAATTGCACCTGCCTCATCGCGGGGCGCATCATTCATTTCTGAACAGGAGAAAAGAAGGCCGGAGCTTCTCGACAATATAAAGTCTGACGAAAAAAACCGTCGTAAAACAGGATTGTCGGAACTCGACAGGATATTGGGAGGAGGCATGGTAAGCGGTTCTCTTATGCTCATTGGAGGTGAACCGGGTGTTGGCAAATCGACACTTGCACTTCAGCTTGCTCTTGCCCTTAAACAGACTATAATATTATATGTGTCGGGAGAGGAGAGCGAGGAGCAGATAAGCCTGAGGGCAAAGAGGCTGAAGAACTCAAATCCCCAGTGCTATGTGCTGTGCGAAACAGAGCTCGAGAACATACTTGCACACTCCGAACAGATTAAACCCGGTCTCATAATCATCGATTCAATACAGACTATCAGCACCGGTATGCTTGAATCTTCGGCAGGTTCAGTGTCGCAGGTAAGAGAATGTGCCGCACAGCTTCTTAAGTACTCCAAGTTAACAGGGATCCCTGTTTTCCTGATCGGCCATATTACAAAAGACGGAACACTTGCCGGACCAAAAGTACTGGAGCATATCGTTGATGTGGTTCTCTATTTTGAGGGTGATAATAATTATGTTTACCGTATTCTCAGGTCAGTGAAAAACCGGTTTGGATCAACATCAGAGATCGGTATTTTTGAGATGGTAGAATCGGGACTCAGGGAGGTGAATAATCCTTCAGAGATGTTCATTAACCAACACGATGAACCGTTGAGCGGCATTTCTATTGCTGCTACTGTCGATGGTCTTCGTCCTTTTCTGATTGAAACACAGGCACTTGTAAGCAGCGCTGTTTATGGTACGCCTCAGAGAAGCGCTACAGGATTTGACATCCGTAGACTCAATATGCTTCTGGCAGTGCTCGAAAAGAGGGCCGGTTTCAGGCTGGCAGTCAAGGATGTGTTCCTGAACCTTGCCGGCGGGATAAAAGTAGTTGACCCGGCAATTGACCTTGCAATTATAAGCTCCGTTCTTTCTTCGAACCTTGACATACCCATCTCACGCGAAGTATGTTTTGCAGGAGAAGTAGGTCTTTCGGGAGAAATAAGGCCGGTTTCGAGGATAGAACAACGGATACGGGAATCCTCAAAGATGGGATTCAAAAAGATATACCTGTCGAAGTTCCATAAGGGAATCTCCCTGAAAGGACAGGAAATAGAGATTGTACCGGTTGGGAAGATAGAGAATCTGGTGAGGGGATTGTTTAGCTGAAGATGAAACCGGCCACGCTAACCGAATCACATGCACTCACCCCCCCGCCCCCCTCTTTGCTTCAGCAGAGAGGGGGAGTCCTGAGCGGAGCGAAGAGAGGGGGTGAGTACCTGTTTTAATACCTGTTCCTCAGCGTATTATCCCTCCTAGAACTTTCGCGTTTTACCTTTTCGCAGTCGAGTTCCATATTGAAGCCTGATGGACGTTCGAATTCGTCAGCCACCATAATACCCAGTTCGGGATCGCTATATACCTTTTTAAGAAACAAGGCAAAAATAGGAAGAGCTACGTTTGCTCCCTGGCCTTCGAGCAGCGATTCAAAGTGAATTGACCTGTCCTCCCATCCGCACCATACACCTCCTACAAGATTTGGGGTTACTCCCATAAACCATCCGTCAGACTGTTCCTGGGTTGTTCCTGTTTTTCCACCTATCTGGTTCATCAGGTTATATGGTTCTCTTCTCATTCTTTGCCCGGAACCGGACTGCACAACTCCCTGGAGCAGGCTCAGCATAAGAAATGCTGTTTCTTCACTGAGCACTTCTTCGATCTGCGGAGTAAACCGGGAGATCACATTACCGTTCTTGTCTTCGATCCTGGTAACATAAAGAGGACGTGTATAAACACCCCTGTTGGCAAAAGTACCATAGGAACCCACCATTTCTTCAAGTTTGACATCAGAGGTTCCCAAAAAGATCGAGTAAACAGGATCGATAAAGCTCCTGACTCCCATTTTGTGCATCAGGTTGACAACAGTATTTGGTCTGAATCGTTCCATTACCCATGCAGAAATATAGTTCTCCGACTGGGCCAGTCCCCACTTGAGAGTAACCATTTTACCATGGTATTTTTTATTGCCGGAACTCCTGGGAGTCCAGGTAGAATCCTTTCCATCGATAATAACCTGGAAAGTTCTTGGAATATTTTCCACCTCATAGCAGGGAGAATAGCCATTCTGCATGGCAATTGTATAGAGAAAAGGTTTAATTGTACTTCCTACCTGTCTCTTCTGTGTGGTTACAGCATCATATTTAAAGTACCTGAAATCGGGTCCCCCGACATAAGCCTTTACATGACCGCTCCTCGGTTCTTCAACCATAAAGCCTGACCTGATGAAATATTTATAGTACCAGATCGAATCGAGAGGAGTCATAACAGTATCCACTTCTCCCTTCCATGAAAAGACCTTCATTCTTACCGGCGTATTAAAGGCGAGCATTATAGAATCTTCCGGATTACCCCTGGCACGCATTATATAATACCGGTTGCTCTGTTTCAACGACCTCATAATAAGTTCATCAATAGTCTTCCTGTCAAGGTCGTTTGAGTATGGAGGATTCCTGAAGCTTTTTGCCCTGTTAAAAAAGTCGGGTTGTACTTCCTTGGAAAGATGCTCTGTGACTGCCTCCTCGGCAAACTGCTGCATTTTAGAGTTGATTGTCGTATATATCTTAAGCCCGTCAGAGTAAATGTCGTAATTTGATCCGTCAGGTTTTTTGTTTTTGTTGCACCACCCGTAAAGCTGGTTATTCTGCCATTCCCACAATGCTTCTTCGTAGGACTCCTGCTGTACATATTTTTTCCTGTCGGGCTCAGGTCTGGTCATCAGTATACGGAGGTATTCGCGCAGGTATGTGGCCCGGCCTGAATTATGATCTTCGAGTTGAAAATCGAGCTGTATGGGAAGCTTCAATACAGAATCAGCAATATGTTTACTGAGGTATCCGTATTTCTCCATCTGTGAAATAACGACATTGCGGCGCTGAAACACCCTTTCATAATTTCTTACCGGATTATACCGTGTTGAAGCTTTCAGCATTCCAATAAGAACTGCAGCCTCTTCTATATTAAGTGAATCGGGTGTAGTGTTGAAATAAATTTTTGCAGCCGATTTTATTCCTATAGCTGAATAGTTAAAATCGTAAATATTCAGATACATGGCAATTATTTCTTCCTTGGTATAGCTCTTCTCCAGCCTGACAGCTGTTTGCCATTCTTTGAATTTTGAAACACCGAGTCTCATTTTTCTTGTGAAAGCTGAAACACGAGCAGTGTCTCTGGGGTATAGCTGCTTGGCAAGCTGCTGGGTAATTGTACTGCCTCCTCCTGTATTCTGCCGGAGGAGAATTGTTTTTACCACAGCCCTTACTATACCACGGACATCTATCCCCGAATGACGATAATACCTGATATCTTCTGTAGCTATCAGTGCATCGACAACGTATGGAGAAAGTTCATTATAATTTGTCCAGGTCCTGTTCTCAATGGCTATCTTCCCGAGAAGAACCTCATCTTCCGAGAATACCTCTGCAGCAAGGTTTAGTTCAGGATTCTCAAGCTCCCTGAAAGATGGCATCTTTCCGAGTTTTTCTTTTGAAATCAGAATGAATATTGTTATCAAAAGGATAAACGGAAAAGTGAAGAGCGCCCAGAACCAGATCAGATATTTTTTATCGTTTGTATTGCCTTTCATCGGGCTCATGAATTTGGCTCAAAAATAGTAAATAATAAAGAATCTTGACGGTTTATTTTGAAGATTGGGATCGAATTGATTTACTTTGCGGTGTTTTTGAAACGAAAAAATCTCGCTTTAAATGATCGAAAACCTTGTAATTGTAGAGTCGCCTGCAAAGGCAAAGACCATTGAGAAGTTCCTGGGGAAAGATTTCCGTGTAGTATCAAGTTTCGGACATATAAGAGATCTGGCCAAAAAAAATCTGGGGATAAATATCGAAAAGAATTTTGAACCCGTTTATGAAATACCAAAGGAGAAAGTTAAGGTTGTGAGTGAACTCCGTAAAGCGGCATCTGAAGCAAAAAACATATGGATTGCCTCTGATGAGGACCGCGAAGGAGAAGCAATTGCCTGGCATCTTGCCGGCGTTCTCAGTCTTGACCTGAAAACAACAAAAAGGATCGTCTTTCACGAGATTACAAAGGATGCTATCACGAACGCCATTGAGACGCCCCGTAAAATAGACATGAACCTCGTAAACTCGCAGCAGGCAAGAAGGATTCTCGACAGGCTTGTTGGTTTTGAAATATCTCCTGTTCTCTGGAAGAAAGTCCAGCCTTCGCTCTCAGCAGGAAGAGTTCAGTCGGTAGCCGTCAGGCTAATTGTTGAACGTGAAAGAGAGATACATACTTTCAAAGCCGACTCAGCATTCAGGGTAACAGCAGTTTTCAGAATTGATAGTGGTAATGCAGATGCAGTTCTCAGGGCTGAAGCATCAAAAAGATTTCCTGATGAGAAGGATGCCCAGAAGTTTCTTGAACTGTGCGCTGCTGCGGCATACAAAGTTGCAGGAATAACTGTAAAACCGGGAACAAGGTCGCCGGCACCACCCTTTACAACTTCAACCCTTCAGCAGGAAGCTTACCGTAAACTCGGATTTTCTGTAGCACAGACTATGGCTGTTGCACAAAAGCTCTACGAAGCCGGTAAGATAACTTATATGAGAACCGACTCCACAAATCTTTCAAAGCTCGCACTTACAAAGTCGAGGGAAGTTATATTGTCGGAGTTTGGGGAGAAATACTCAAAAACACGGCAATTCAAAACAAAGTCAAAGGGAGCACAGGAGGCACATGAAGCGATCCGCCCTGCTTACCTTGATAATTCAACGGTGCCCGGCAATCAGAATGAAAAGAAGCTTTATGAGCTGATCTGGAAAAGGACAATAGCCTCTCAGATGGCTGATGCCCAGGTTGAAAAAACAACTATATCGATCGACCTTGATAACTCCCCGGTCATCTTCAACGCAACAGGGGAAGTTATTAAATTCGACGGGTTCCTGAAGGTCTACATGGAATCGACCGACCAGGAGAATTCTGATGATGACAGAGCTGTAATCCCTCCCGTTATAAAGGGTATGCCTCTATATTATAATAGTATAACCGCTTCGAAAAAGTTTACTTCGCCTCCACCAAGGTATACTGAAGCAAGCCTTGTTAAGAAGCTCGAAGAGCTAGGTATAGGAAGGCCCTCGACATATGCTCCGACAATTTCTACAATCCAGAACAGGGGTTACGTTTCGAGAGAAGACAGGCCGGGAGAAAAGCGTTCACTAAGAATTCTGACTCTTGAAAAAGGAAAAGTTGCAACAACAACTAAAACCGAACTTGCCGGGAAGGAAAAATCAAAGCTGTTTCCGCAGGATATCGGAATGATAGTTAATGATTTCCTGGTTGAGAATTTCTCTGTGATAGTTGATTATCATTTCACTGCGGAGGTGGAAGAACAGTTTGACGAGATTGCTCTTGGCAATATCAAGTGGACAGGGATGCTTCATGATTTTTACGTTCCTTTCCACAAAACAGTGGAAAACACCCTTGAGAAAAAAGACCGTAAAACAGGAGTCCGGGTTCTGGGAGATCATCCTGATACCGGAGAGCCGGTAACTGTAAGAATGGGAAGGTACGGACCTATAGCACAGATAGGTAACACCGAAAACGGGAACAAACCACGATTCGCAAGCCTTGGCAAAAATCAGCTCCTGGAAACAATAACTATGGAAGAGGCATTAAATCTTTTCCGCCTGCCAAGGTCGCTTGGAATACACGAAGGCGAAGAGATGGTTGTCGGAATAGGCAAATTCGGACCTTATATAAGGTTCAAGGGTAAGTTTTTCTCTATTAAAAAAGGAGTCGATGATCCATATTCTGTGACACTGGAAAGAGCTCTTGAGATAATAAGCGATAAAAATGAGGATGACAGGAAAAAAGTAATTAAGGATTTCGACGACATTAAGGTGCTGAACGGGAGGTATGGCCCTTATCTTACTAAAGATAAACTTAACTATCGGCTTCCTAAAGGAACTGATGCTGAAAAACTTACAAAGAAAGATTGTATTGAGATCATTGAAAAAAACGACAAAAGTAAAAAGAGCTCCTGATACTAGCTATGATTGACCTGAAAGATTATTTTAATCCTGTAAGCATTGAGGCTCCTGAATTCGGTCACATTTCGGGTGATGCAGGATTTCCTCATTCAATTTCTGTTCACACGGAAAGTTCCAATCTAAAGGATATCAGCAAATTCAGGATAGCTCTTATTGGCGTTCCTGAAGGCCGCAATTCCCCGGGCAGGGGATCGGAAAAAGCTCCTGACAGCATCAGGGCAGAACTTTACAGGCTCGCAAGGATCCCCGGAAAATCTAAAATCATCGACCTGGGAAACATGAAGAAAGGAGCCTCCTTTAATGATACAATAGCAGGCCTTACTGACATTCTCATATTTCTTTTAGGTAAAAATATTTTTCCGGTTATCACCGGAGGAAGCAGTGCACTGATGATTGCTGTCGACAAGGCCCTGTCGACTCTGAAGGTAAAATACACAATGGCTGCTGTTGATTCACGCATCGATTTCATGAATGAGAAGAAGGATCCTGATTCGTTCAGCTATCTCAATTCAATAATTCATAATCATAAAAGCACATTAAGTCACTATATTAATATTGGTTACCAGACATACCTCAACGATCAGCAGGTTGTAAATCGTTTTCTGAGGCGCAAGTCGGAGCTTGTAAGGATCGGTGATGTGAGAAAAGCAATCTATCTGACTGAGCCTCTTCTGAGGGATTCAGAGGTGGCGGTATTTGATATTTCGGCAGTCAGGCAGTCAGATGCTCCCGGTACTGTAAGTCCTTCTCCCAACGGTTTTTATGGTGAAGAAATATGCCTGCTCTCGAGGTATGCAGGCATTTCGGATAATCTGAAGCTTTTTGCTCTTTTCGATGTCGATCCCGAATTCGACCTGAGAAACCAGACATCAGGTCTTGCAGCCCAGATAATCTGGTTTTTCCTTGAAGGGTTTTCGCAAAAGCAATATGAGACACCTTCACTGGGAAGCAGCAATTCAGGAAGGTTTATAAAGTATCATGTAAGGGTTACCGATCTTGATGACGATCTTATCTTTGTGAAAAGCAACCTTACCGACCGTTGGTGGATGGCTCTGCCTGCCGACAACGATAAATACGCCTATATAGCCTGTTCTCATGAGGATTATCTTAAGGCCAATCACAATGAAGTTCCGGAGCGATGGCTGATAGGAACCGAGAGGCTGAAATAACAGGTTTTCTTCATTTTTCGTGCTTTTATCATCAGTAGTTAAACGTTTGTCGTACGACCGGGTTAACTCATCAAAACGAATATTTTTCGCACTGAAATAAATAAAAGTATATTTGTTTACGTTTTAGATTTTTACTTATTTTACTGGTTCAACACAGGTGCATCGAACTCTTTGGTAATTAAAGAAATGAAAAGAACTGGAATAGCATTTCTTTTTTTAGTAATTACATGTATCCCCGGTTGGTCGCAGCAGAACCCGGTGACAAGTCAGTATATGTTTAATACTCTGACTTATAACCCCGGTATTGCAGGCACTTCAGGACTGATTTGTGCGACTGCTCTCAACAGGCAGCAATGGGTGGGTTTTAAGGGCGCCCCTTCCACAACTGTGTTCAACGTTAGCGCCCCGGTTTCACTCTTCAAGAGAAGACATGGAGCAGGCCTGGTAATTGAAAGTGATAATATAGGATTTGACAAAGACCTTAATCTATCTGCCGTTTACTCGTACCTCCTCGATATGAACATAGGCAAACTTGGTATCGGGGTTAATCTGGGGATGATAAATAAAGCAATTGAGCCTACATGGTATATACCTGACGGTGATGATTTTACTCCTCCCGACCAGGATCCTCTTATACCAACCACCAAAGAGAATTTCATTGCTTTCGATGCTGGTGTCGGACTCTATCTTCTGGCAGATAAATATTATGCCGCTTTATCAGTTGCACACCTTAACCAGCCTAAAATAAAATATTCCAAAGAAGGCGGAGGTGAAGCGACTACTTATGTAAGCCGTCATTACTATCTGACAGCAGGTTATAACATGCAGCTTGCCAATCCTGCATTTGAGCTGCTGCCCTCAATATTTGCATACAGCGACGGTAAAGCTGTTCAATTTAATGTGACTTCGCTGGTAAGATACAATAAAAAAGTATGGGGAGGCGTTTCATACAGAGCAGGTGATGCGCTGATCGGAATTGCAGGCTTCGAATTATACAACGGATTAAAAATTGGCTATTCTTATGATTTCCCTTTATCGGATATCAGAAAAAGCACGAGCGGGTCGCATGAGTTTATAGTTAACTATTGCTTCGACCTTAGCCTTGGCAAAAGCCCTATGAGATATAAAAGTATTAGATTTTTATGATTATTAAAAAAAAATAACTTACTTGCATTATAAATTTTATAGAAATATGAAAAAGGTACTCCTATCTGCCCTGATTGTTATAATTTTTTTGACTGGGTGCGGCACTTCTAATACCGGTGAGCTGACAGGTGTTCTGGGAAGAAAGAAATTCTTTGAACCGGAACCGGTGGAAATGGCATTTATACCGGCCGGTAGTTTTATAATGGGGCCGAGCGATCAGGATGCCATGTTTGCCATGAACAGCCTTTCAAAATCTGTTACAGTGGATGCATTCTGGATGGACCAGTGTGAGATCACAAATAACAAATACCGCCAGTTCGTATATTGGGTACGTGATTCAATCCTCAGAACCAAACTTGGTGAAGCTGCTATTGCTGACCGTGAATATTTCATGACCGATGACGATGGAAACATCCTGGAGGGAAATATCCTTAACTGGGAAGAAAAAATAGACCCCGAAGAGGAAACAACAAAAGGAATAATCGAAGAGATGTATTACCCGGCTGAAGAGAGGTTCAACGGGAAAAAACAATATGATGTCCGCAAGTACAATTACTCATACTTCTGGGTAGATTATCAGCAGGCCTCAAAATCAAGATATGTTTACGATTATGAGAACAATACAGGTAAATATGAAGGCCAGGTAACTGATAAAAATGGCGTTCGTACCGATGTTAAAGACCGCTCCTCATTCATCAGACACGAGGTTATCAATATCTACCCCGACACCCTTTGCTGGATCAGGGATTTCACCTATTCATTCAACGATCCTCAGGCTGATCTTTATTTCTGGCATCCGTCATTTGACGACTACCCTGTTGTTGGTGTAACGTGGCATCAGGCAAATGCGTTCAGTCACTGGAGAACAGAATTCATGAACAATGCTCTCAGGAAAAACGGAATCTTCGACGTTCAGGAATACAGGCTGCCCCTTGAAACTGAATGGGAGTATGCAGCAAGTGGAGGCCTCGATCTTCAGAAATATCCATGGGGAGGTCCCTATACACGTAACTACTTAGGATGCTTCCTGGCCAACTTCAAACCTCTTCGAGGAAATTATATCGACGATGGAAACGTCTATGCCGGCAAGGTAGGTTCGTACGAACCCAATGAATACATGCTTTATGACATGTCAGGCAACGTAGCTGAATGGACATGCTGTGCATATCATCCTTCAGCTTATATTTTCCAGCACGACCTTCAGCCTAACTACGAATATAATGCTAAACCACAGGATCCTCCTGTGATGAAACGCAAAGTAATACGCGGCGGATCATGGAAAGACATAGCATATTTCCTCGAAACAAGTGCAAGGGATTATGAATACCAGGATTCCACAAAACCTTATATAGGCTTCCGCAACGTAAGATCCTATATCGGAGCAGAATTATAATCTTAAAAGTGCAATAACCCCAAAATAATCAGGTATATGAGTCTAGCAGAATTAGTACAAAGTAGTGGATGGAAGAATTTCATCGCAAAACTTTATGGTTTGGGTGCTTCCGTCGTAATCATCGGTGCGTTGTTTAAAATACAGCACTGGCCACTTGCCGGACCAATGCTTATCACAGGGCTGTGTACTGAGGCTATAATCTTCTTCTTTTCAGCTTTCGAACCACTGCATGAGGAGATCGACTGGACACTTGTCTACCCCGAGCTTGCAGGTATCCCTGAAGAGGGTGAAGAACTTCCTGCACATGGAAGCGGTAAACAGCGCGACGGTGCAGCCAGAGGAATAAGCGGCGGCGGCGGATACGGCGGCGGCGGCGGTTCAGTGGCTCTTTCCAAATTTGACGAAATGCTTGAGAAAGCCGAAATAACACCCGACCTGTTCCAGAAACTCGGCGGCGGCATGAAAAAACTAAGCGAAGCTACTGTCAATATGAATGCAATGGGCGATGTTTCAGCTGCTTCTTCCAAGTACATGAATTCAATTAATACTGCTACTGATTCTCTTGGAAAACTAGCTGAATCTTACCAGTCAACCACAAAAGTCATTAACGAAACCGGCTCTACATACAAGAACATGGCTGAATCTATGTCAGCGGTGGAAGTAGGCGGGAAATCATACCAACAGCAACTCGAAGTCCTTAACAAGAACCTCTCGGCACTTAATACTGTTTATGAACTTCAGAAAAAAGGCGCTGACGAGCATATCAAAGAATCTGAAAATCTTTACAAGGGACTTCAGGGACTGATGAAAGATCTTACAGAATCTGCAGGTGATACAAAGAAATACCGTGAACAGATAACAAAACTTAACGACAATCTGTCGGCACTTAACAATGTCTATGGAAATATGCTTGCTGCAATGAATGTGAAGTAAGGCGGCATTTGTTTTACCCAACTAAACTACCCATAAAATGGCTCACGAAAAGCTATCTCCGCGACAAAAGATGATCGGTATGATGTACCTGGTGCTTACAGCCATGCTTGCACTCAACGTTTCAAAGGAAACCGTAAAGGCTTTCATGAAAGTTGATAAGGGGTTAAGTCAGACCGTCGAAAATTATGCTCAGAAAAACAGTACTATCTATAACGAATTTGAATTATCATTCGCTTCATATCCTGAAAAAACGGGTCCCTACAGAAGTAAAGCTCTCCTGGTAAAACAACGTGCCGATGAAATGTATAATTTTATCCAGGATCTCAAGATCCTGATTATCAAGACTGCAGACGGTGAGGATGCCGTTGCCATCAACGGACGGGAAATTGACATTGAGAAGGTACAGAGATATGATGATAACAACGTGCCGTCACAGATCCTCATAGGTCCGAATGAAGATCAGAAAGCCTATGATCTCAGAGCGTTGCTTGATTCATACCGCAAATTCTTAATTGACGAGGTACTTGCCGGAGGAGCTCCCACAATTGAGGAATCATTGAAGAAAACCCTCAATACAGATGATGGACCCAATGAGTCGGGTGAAATTGAAAAATGGCCTAATCTTACATTCCAGCTTCTGCCTCTTGTCGGAGCCAATGCACTTCTTACAAAAATGCAGGTCGATGTGCGAAACGCAGAAACTGAAGTTCTTAACTTTCTCTTTGCACAGATCGACAAAACAAATTTCAAGTTTAATAAACTCGATGCAGTAGTTATTCCTAAGTCAACTTATGTAACTGTTGGCCAGAATTATGAAGCAGCTGTTTTCCTTGCTGCTACAGACTCAACACAAGCACCTGTAATTACGGTTGGTGGCGGGCAGCAACTTCCACTTGACGATTATGGAAGAGGTATTTATACGGTAAAGGCCTCTTCTATAGGAGTAAAAAAATGGGGTGGCGTGATTGCCCTTAAAGGCCCTACAGGAGCTGTCAGCAATATTGGTTTTGAGTCAGAATATTCAGTTGGTGAACCAAATGCAACAGTATCTGCATCTGCTGTGAATGTGCTTTATGCAGGAACTGACAATCCATTGGATATATTGATCCCCGGCGTCAGGCCGGATAGAATTAAGGCCTCCTCGACCGGAGGTACTATTACCAAGAAGAAAGTTATGAATGCCAGGACCAAGGAATATTTCCCCGGAGAATTTGCAATAAATCCTTCTGCAGCTCCCGGAAGTACAGTTCAGGTTAATGTCTCCGGTACAGATGAAAGCGGAAAAGCCACATCATATCCTCCGGTTAAATTCAGGATTAAGAGCATCCCTAAGCCTGAAGCACAATTTGGAGGAAAGAACGGGGGTCCTATTCCTAAATCTACAGCTACCGCAATGACTGAATTATTTGCAGTACTAAAAGATTTTGATTTTGACCTCTCATTTAAGGTTACAGGTTTTACAATGAGTTTCCCCGGCAGTTTCGGTGTTATCCCAAGAAACAGCAGCAGTTCAAAACTCACACCTGAACAGCTGGCTGATTTAAAGAAAATGACAAAGGGTCAAAGACTTATTATCGAAAATATTACAGTACTGACTCCCGCAGGAACAACAGAAGGAATATCTGCTATTGTGTTAACAATAGATTAGTTTATAATATAATAACTACAATATGAATAAGAGAATTATTTTGGGTATTATCGTTTTAATGGCATTCACCGGATTGACAAAAGGCCAGACATTTGGTGATATTTACCAGAAGTCGATCCCGGATGCAAAAAAGATAGATTACCCATATCTCAGGGAAGCTGATGTTGTATGGTCAAAAAAATATTACCGTTTGATTGACCTCCGTGAAAAAGCTAACTTCCCTCTTTACTATCCCGTAAAAGCAACAAAAGACGGCAGGCGAAGCTTCATCTCAATTTTGTTTGATGAGATCCAGAAAGGTAACATCAACGCATATGATGAATCGCTGGTACCGACAACTTATGAGGATGTACAGACATTTATAGGCGGTGGTCAGAAACATATAAGCGTACCTGTGGGTGACGGGAGTATTATGAAAGACTCTGTGGTTTTTGACGAAGGATCTATTGAGAACGTGAAAAACCTGATCCTTTATGAAGAATGGTTTTTTGACAAGAAGCTTTCGCAGATTGGCGTCAGAATTATTGCAATGAAACCATTATGGATAGGTGAAGGCGAAACAGGCGGTACCAAAAAAATTGAGGTGTGCTGGATAAAATTTGATGAGATCAGGGATATTATGGCAAAATATGAAGTGTTCGCACCGAACAATGACGCTCAAAGGATCTCCTTCGACGATCTGTTCATGCAGAGAAGATTTTCAGGTGTTATCCTGGGTGAATCAAATGAATATAACGACAGGATGATCCAGGAATACCTGGTTGGCAAACCTGCTCTCTTCGAGGCTGAAAGGCTTAAAACCGAACTTCAGAATTTCGAACACGATCTTTGGGAATATTAGACCCCTGCCCCATTGAGGGTTATAATAAATACAAAAAAGAGGCTTTGATTTTCAGAGCCTCTTTTTTTTAATCCTCCCGATTTAAAACTATTCTTTATACCAATCTTATAAATTTAATTAACCACGGTGCTGCACTAAGTTTTCACGGAGTTTCACTGCAATTCACTCCTAAAAATTTTACCTGTTGATGAAGAGTAACCTGTAATTACATTTTACTTGTTTTTTAAATCTGGCATCTTTCCCCCCCTGCGTGGAAATCAAAAGGGGAGTATTAAGTCTGGCGGGAAATCAAAAAGAGGGTTAACCACGGAGTCGCACGGAGTTGACACGGAGTAACACAGTTTTCGTAAAATTGACTCCGTGTCAACTCAGTGATACTCCGTGTAACTCCGTGGTTAAGAATTCTATAATAGGATTGAGGGTTTAAAGATATTTCTCCTTTGTTTCCTTCTTGACGGCTTCAAGATAGTTCTTAATGTTCTGCTCTTCCTCCTTCTTTACAATAAGGAGTACATCCTCAGAATCAACAACAATATAATCCTTCAGGCCCTGAATGACTGCAACCTTATCCGGAGAAATACTGAATACATTACCCCTGTTATCGTAAGAGAAAAGATTTCCCCTGATCACAGAATTTCCGTTCTTATCGAGCGAGGAATGATCATAAAGAGAGCTCCATGTTCCCAGATCTGACCATCCAATATCTGTACACATTACATACACATTGTCGGCTTTTTCCATAATACCGTAATCTATAGAGATGCTCTTGCATTCTGTATATGTGCGCCCGATAAAGCTTTTTTCCTGCTTTGTGCCAAAAAGTTTCTTCCCTTCATCAAATGCAGCATACATGTCGGGCAGATGTTTCCTGAATGCTGAAAGGATGGTGTTGATGTTCCAGATGAATATACCTGAGTTCCAGTAAAAATCCCCGCTCTTTAAGAACACTTTTGCAAGATCCAGATCGGGTTTCTCCGTAAATGTCTTCACTTTAAGAAGATTGTCGTACCCTTTTACGGTTTTTTTACGGTCGGCCTGAATGTATCCATACCCTGTTTCCGGCCTGTCGGGCTTGATACCTAGTGTAAGCAGGGCATCATTATCCTTAACAAAATCCATGCTTTCCTGAATCACCTTGCAGAATTTCTCTTCCTTTATTATCAGGTGGTCGGCAGGTGTAACAGTAATCACCGCATCGGGATTCTCCTTAAATATCCTGAAAGTACCATAAGCCAGGCACGGAGCTGTATTACGCCTGAAAGGTTCTGCCAGAACATTTTCAGGATCTATTCCCAGCTGTTCAACAACAAGGTCTTTATGCTCAGCGCTTGTCACCACGAAAATGTTTTTTTCCGGACAGGTTTGTTTAAACCGCCTGAAAGTTTGTTGTATCAGCGTCTCTCCGGTACCGAGGATATCAAGGAATTGCTTTGGTTTCTCACGACGGCTTAATGGCCAGAAACGGCTTCCAACACCACCTGCCATTATAATAATATACCTGTTATCCATGATCAATCTTTAAATTACATAAGAATACAAATATATAACTTATTATGCTAGCTCTTTTAAAAGCTGAGGGGGGTAAATACGGTAAATATTTGTAATTTTGCCTTCTGTAAATCAAGGCAGATAATGAGGTTTCTGGAACAACTGGGGCTCTATTTCATTCTTCTTAAAAAGGTTTTTTCAAAACCCGAAAAAGCTGCAATCTACTACAGGCAGACGATGCATGAAATGGTCTACCTCGGTTTCAATTCAGTTGGCATCATTGCAATAATATCCTTCTTCATGGGATCGGCAATAACCCTGCAGACTGCCTATAACACTGAAAATCCGATTTACCCGCTTTATCTTATTGGTCTTGGCTGCCGTGATTCAATCATCCTTGAATTCTCATCAACGATCTCAGCCCTGATTCTTGCAGGTAAAGTTGGATCAAATATCGCATCCGAAATAGGTACAATGCGTATCACAGAACAGATTGATGCACTTGAAATTATGGGAGTAAACTCTGCAAGCTACCTAATTCTCCCAAAAATAGTGGCAACGCTGATCTTCAATCCATTTCTTACACTTATCAGTATCATCGTTGGCATTGTTGGCGGAGGAATGGCCGGAACTATGGCAGGGGTGATTACACTGCAGGATTTCATTTACGGCGTTCAGTATGCATTCATACCTTATTATATAACGTACTCTCTGATCAAAACCCTCTTTTTTGCATTTATAATTACAACCGTCTCAGCTTTCCAGGGTTATTACGTAACAGGTGGTTCGCTTGAGGTAGGCCGGGCAAGCACCAAAGCCGTGGTATACAGCAGTATTCTGATCCTGATCTTCAATGTTATACTTACTCAATTATTGCTGTCATGATAAGGGTTAATAACATTGAAAAGTCTTTTAACGGGAAAATGGTGCTCGATGATGTCTCAGTTACTT
>Ga0172375_10000890_pt1 | contig 48297 bp, 42 predicted proteins | sample LakKiv1m_FD_114537 | JGI IMG/M metagenome (GOLD analysis project Ga0172375, IMG submission 114537) | Freshwater microbial communities from Kabuno Bay, South-Kivu, Congo - kab_092012_11.1m | ecosystem: Environmental > Aquatic > Freshwater > Lake | place: Democratic Republic of the Congo... | reverse complement strand
GCATCCTTGATATTCTCGGCCATCCAGTGAGAATATTTTGCGTCCTCGTGTCGACCGGAAGCGTCGAAACATATTTTGCAATTACGAGCACCGTCCAGGTTGTCGCCGGTAGAATTTACCGATTTTACTTGAGTCGAATAGCGATGAATCGCCCCCGAGTAAAGTTTTTTGAATTTTTCTTTTAATTCTTGTACTACTCGATAATCGGAAAGATCATATTTCTTCAGGCGCTCAAAATATTCTTCTTTGGTAAGCTCTTCGTTCCACATCGAGTAGGATTCGTTGCGCAAATTGGTACAGCCGAAGCAATTGATACAGCCGATGCAGTCATATAGAAAATATGATTCCACGCACCCTTTGCAATTTATGGAATACAGCAACCTGTAGCATTCCCGGCAAATAACGTCGTCGTAGCACAGTTCGGATTTGTGCACTACATAAAGATCGGAGCAATCTTTTGTTTCCGCAATTCTGTTGGCATAAAAAGTACGTTCTATCCGCCAAGAAGCAGAACTCAAATAACTATCTTTGCTGTCCTCGGCGACGTTGCAATAGTCGCTGTTGGTCGCTTTGATATTTGAAAGCGCCTGGAGGGGCACTCGATCTCGGAGCTCTTTCCATTGCTCAAAAAATGGTTTAGAAAAATCATATTCTTGGCCGTACGCGAGCGGGTCCCAACCATCGCCCCACCAATATTTTGCATCGACTACGTTTAGGTCTTCCTCGGGCGACAGAAAAGAAATCAGCATTTCATCGTGTCCGGGAGCATTACATTTCCGGCGGAAAAGCGAAAGTTCGTTGCGCCAGCACAAACGCCGAACAGTCCGGCACTCCGGGCAAAAAGTCGGTGACGGAACGTGGATCTTGCCATAAAACAGAAAATCCTCCGGCTCGACGATGAAGTCTTTATGGCAATTCACGCAATTTCTTTTTTCTGCTTCCTGTGCCATATTTACTTACACATATTACATATTTAAGACATAAAGTAAATATGTGTCAATATATCTCTTTGTTGTAGCACTGTTCGCAATATACCTTTTCCGGCCGGTCAGGCGCGTAGCAGGTTTCAAACTCATTCTGACAACCTTCATTCATACATCTTCGGTGCCAAAGTTTTCGTGGGGGACGAAGCGCGAATCTACGTAGATGTCTACACTCAGGACATTTTCTCGGAATAGGAATGTCTTCATTACGGTAAAAAGATAGTTCCATGGGAACAATATTGTAATTTCTTTTGCAATTCACACAAGACAATATTGCCGAAAGAATTTCGTCTTTTGTGTCGTCGATGGAATCCGAAATGTTTTCTAGCAAAAGAGTTTCTTTACCGAAAATTCCCGGTGCATTATCTTCCCATTGCCAGCCACGGGCTAGGACAATCTCTTTGGCTTCCGGCATATAATAATTCCCTTGTGTTTCATTATAGCCAAATGGAGAAACAGAGGGCGGAAAAAATTCTCCGAATTCTTTGGTGTTTTTCATGTGCTCAATAATTTTTTCCTTCAATTCAAAATATTCCTCTTTGGAATATCTTTTATTCAGAATCATATATTCTCCGTTTTTAACGGAAACACAGCCAAAAACATTTGAACACTCCTGGCAAGAATCAGAGTACATCATGTCTTTGTTGTTTCCGCTATGGTGACAAAACTGGCAATTGTAGTATCCTTTTGACCCGTGAATTTCATAAGCCAGCTCTGTCCCCCAGCCGATGTGATACATATCCATACAGGACTTGATGTTTATGGTGGAATAAATGTATTTTGAGTCTTCGGTCGAATCGGAATCAAAAGAATTCTTTACATTTTTGCTGTTAAAAAGCATACTGCCGGTACAATTCTTATTTCTTTCGCTAATAATATATCGGTGAATTGAATTATTCTTTAGTAGATTCAAGAATTCTTGAATCAGCTTTTCTCGAGTTTTATACGACCTTAAATCATATTCCGCTACTTTCTTCAAATAATCTTCGTGGGTGTATTGAATATTCTTAAACACATATTTTTTATTTCTCAAATTCGAAGACAAAAAACAATCTGTGCAATTATGCAGATCGTAACTGTAGAAACAGCTGACACAACTTTCAAGTAAAATTCCATATTGACACTGGTAAGATTTTCGTGAATCTGTACATTCATAAAGCTTTTCGCCGCCATCATAGATGTAGCTCGAATCCATACAATTCCTGGAATGCATAATCCAATTAGAGTACAAGACATCTTCATCATAAAAACAACAAGAAGATAGGTAGGTGTTTCGGCAATCTCCCGAATGGTTGGTGTATTCGGAATTTATATTGGTTTTATTATAGACGGCGATCCTGGGAACTTTGAGTTGTAATTCTCTGTATTGTTTGAAAAAGGGCTTTGAAAAATCAAAATCTCGACCAAAGCTGGCTGGATCCCACCCATCTCCCCACCAACACTTTATACAAAAAACCTTAAATGGCTTGTTCGGAGAATACATAGTGACAATACTTTTGCCGCATAAATCACAATTGCGTCTGTAAAAAATTCGCTCATTTCGCCAAGCATATCGCCTTTGCTGCCGACATTCCGGACACCAGGTCGGCGGAGGGACTTTGATTTTTTCGTAAAAGCCAAAATCTTCTGGTTCGATAACAAAATCGTGTTTGCAGTTCTGGCATATTCTTTTTTCGCTTTGGTCTTCCATATTTTAACTATTCGCCTATTCGCGCGAATAAGAGAAGATTAATTAACTTCTCTACGATAACAATCCAAACAATACACAATTTCCGGTCGATTGGGAGCGTAAGACGTTTCAAACTCATTCTGACAGCCTTCGTTCATACACTTCCGATGCCAGAGTTTGATCGGCTCGCGGTTAGCCAAGCGTTCATAGTGCCGACAATTCGGGCAAAGAGTCGGAAGCGGCACATTATGTAGACGATAGAACGAGAGCTCATCCGGAATAATTTTGAAAGCAGTAGTACATTGTTGATTGCACTGGCCTAAATGCCCGCAGGCAATTACTTCGTTCAAGATATTGTCTTTTACGTCTTTAATATCGCTAGGCAACTGATTTGGCAAAATAGTCGGGGTATAGTTTTTCATATCCGGCTCCCTCCACCGATATCCTTCCGCTTGAGCTTGATCTTTGGTTTTTGTTTTATATTCTTGGCAAATAGATTCATTGTAAGCAAAAGGCGCCATGTCCACCGGAAAAAATTCTCCGTATTTGTAGATTCTCCCTTTTGGATCAACATACGGGTTTTTGTCCATTTCAGCCTTTATTTTTTGGACTAATTTCTCGTATTCTTCTTTCGTATACTGCTTGTTGAAAATACAGTATTGTTTTTTGCGTAAGCCAACACAACCAAAAAGATCCGAGGAGGAAAAGCAATTTACACAATATTCGGCACGCACCAATTGATCCCAGCATTCATTCGAAAAATATACATTTGAACACTGCCGGCCGACGTTGATTGATTCATAAATTAACTCACTTCCGTTTCCCCAGTAAATAAGATCTCGAACATCTTTCGAATCCGATACCCCGAACAGATATCTGCCATCTTCAACGTTGTCACAGTTAAAAGCGTTCTTGATATTTTTGGAATTTTCAATCCAATTTCCGGTAACATTTACGCCATGATGTTCTACTAAAGACGGCACAATGTATCCGAGCGCCTCTTCTTTATTTTGGGTTTTTTCCTTTTCCAGACCCGCCCGGCTTGAAATATCGTATTCGGCAACTTTTTTAAAATATTCTTCTCTTGAATATTGTTCGTTTTTAATGCAATAGTTTTTGTTCCGGAGATTGGTACAGGCAAAACAATTCTGACAATTGCGACAATTTTTCAAAAACCAAGAATCTACACAACTATTACATTCCTTGGAAAATCGGAGGTTGCTGCAGTTATAGCAATCAATGCACTCCAGACACCTTTCAGATTTCCGTAAATTACAACAGTCGATGGAATCTTTGCAACTCCAATAAGATACCCCGTAAAAACAGTTCTCGTTATCATTACTTCCAAAAATCAAGTAACAGTTCTTTGCGTCACTGACCCGATTTACGTATTCGCTGTTTATATGAAAACCTTGCTTGATAATCCCAAGTCGAGGAACATCTTTGTACAATAATTTATATTGCTCGAAAAAATTCTTAGAAAAATCATATTCTCTGCCCAGGGTTGCACCATCCCATCCATCACCATAGAAACAACTGAAACAATAAACCCTGTAGGGACTATCTTTGGGATAAATAAGTATCTTTTCTTCGCCACACAAATCGCATTTTCGTTTATAAAGCGATCGCTCGTTGCGAAAAACCATTTTTCTCTCGATTCGACATTCCGGACACCAAGAGGGCGGAGGGACTTTGATTTTTTCGTAAAAATTAAAATCTTCCGGTTCAACAACGAAATCTCCTTTGCAATTATGGCAAGTTTTAGTTTCCGTTTTCATCGTGTCCTAGAAGCTTTCGGAGTACGTCTTCCGGTACTTCTTTAGTCTTATTTTTTAGGTTCTCTAGATCTTTTTTTTCTTCTTTTTTAGGCATTTCCTTTTGTTCCGCTACTTCAAATTTCTCGGGATGTTTGATTAAGTCTTCGGCAATACCTCCTGGATCTTTGGCCACTTGCGAAGAAATAAAATCTTTTAATTTGTTCATATCCTCCGCTTTAGCTGATTTATCTTTCAGAGTAAAAGTTTTGGCTGGTTCTTGAGTCTTGAGTTCATTTAAAGAAATGGGCTTTGGGGTATTGGAATCATCTTTTATTATTTCTGGTTCTGGTTTATCAATTGGAACATTTTTCCCTTCGTTCAGAGCTTCGGACAAAGTTTTATTCAAAATTTCTTTCAAGGCAGCATTCTGGCCGGGAGCCGGACGATTGGGTCTGTTTCTGACAAAATTGTTCCGGATCGGCATATGAACAGCGTCATTTTTGTTGAAAACTTTTTTGATCGCAGTAAAAATACCCGGTCGAGTTCTCGGATGAGTGTCATGCACTCCGCCCAAGTCCGTTCTTTCTGGGTAGCGTCCTTCATTTTCGGCTTCGAATTCTTTGGCTTTATTTCCTTTTTGTTCAAATTCAATCCCCAAATCGGCCAAGGGCTTGTAAAATTTGGCCTCGTCTTGTCTTATCTGATTCATTGTTCCTTTGAGCGGTTTTAATTCCCCTGCTTTTATCTTGGCTATGCAGTCTCGGCAATAAACTGGACGGCCAGGCACCGGTTTGAACGGCACAAAAGTATCTTTGCCGCAAATAGAACAAACTGCCGGGAACCTTTCGGCTCCGCCCGGATCATTTTCATTTCCGAGCGACATTCCACTCCAAGCGTTTATTTCTCTTTCCACTACGTCCTTCGGACGGCAATAGAGGGAGCGAGAAGATTTGATCACTTCGTCTTCTACTTTTTTATCTCCATGCGCCATCGGCGGCATAGTCCGCGCCGAGAACGGCCTCGAGGTAATGCCGTCGATCATCAGCTTCATGTAGATCTTGTAGTTTGGAAGGTTTACGATATCTTGCGGGGTGAATTCCGGCTCGAATTCTTTTTCCAAAAATTCTGCATCTTCTGCTCCTACCCGAAATACAATCATCGTGCCCACATTGCCAAAAACAGCGTCGCGCACGCTCGAACTTTTATCAGAAACAAGCTGAGCGGTATATTGGTGCGCCACAGTCAGATTCAAGCGATATTTTCGAGCTTCAGACAAGATACCGGCAAAAGAATCGGTCACGAAGTTTTGAAATTCGTCGACATATAGATAAAAATCTTTACGATCGTTCTCTGGAATACGCACGCGCTCCATGGCCGCGAGCTGGATTTTAGTGATGATCATTCCGCCCAGAAGGCTGGAGTTGTCTTCTCCGATGCGCCCCTTGGATACGTTCACCAGGAAAATTTTCCCTTCGTTCATGATATCAAAAATGTTGATAGTGCTAACCGCTTGACCGACGACGTTTCGGATGATGGAAGTAGATAAAAATTGGCCAACTTTGTTTTGGATCGGAGCGATCGCTTCGTTTCGGAATTTTTCCTGCCAAGCTTCGTATTCGTGTACCCAAAAAGCCTTGATGACCGGATCTTTCAAATTGGAAATTATTTTCTGGCGATAGTCTTTGTCCACCAACATTCTCGGGATACCGAGCATTGTCGAGCCCGGAGTATCGAGCAAGGCTAAAATAGTATTGTTTAAAATGTATTCCATTCGGGCACTCCAGGCGTTGGCCCAAATCTTAGTGAAAATTCCCATCAGGCCTGAAGCTACCAGGTGCTTGTATTTCGGGTCGATTAATTCAAGCACGTTGAAGCCGATGTGGTGATCCGGGTCGGCTGGGTTGAAATACACAATGTCTTTCATGCGGTGCGGCGGAATAGCCGAGAGCACTCCTTCAACCAATTCTCCATGCGGGTCGACAACACAGACACCGTCGCCATTCCTGATATTCTGAATAATCATATTGAACATGAGAACAGATTTACCGGTACCGGACTTTCCAAGCAAGTAAATATGCTGACGCCGATCTTTGCGCTTGATGCCAAAAAGCTGATTCTTGTCCCGATAAGTGGTCAAGCCAAGGTAAGTCAGCTCTCTATTCATAGGTATTTCGGGCATTTCCATGGACTATATTATAACACCAAAAACACCTTTTAGGCAAAACCTCACCCCCGCTTTTCGGTAAACTCAAAACGCCCCCTCTCCTTATTAAGGAGAGGGGGTTGGGAGGTGAGGTAACTACTTTTGTTCTTCGCTGTCCCCTTCTTTGAAATTCGCGTCGTGGATTTCGGGGCCTTGCTCTTCCGGAGCTGAAGGTCCTGTACTTGCTCCGGGGTTGGCTTTACTTATCGCTTCGCCTATTTTTTGCATTTCGGCGGAAAGCTCTTCGGTCGCTTTCTTGATCGCTCCTTCATCTGTGCCATCTTTCACGACCTTCAAGGCGGAAATTTTATCATTCACGCCCTTTTTAATATCCTCCGGGATTTTTGCTTCATTGTCTTTGAGCGCTTTCTCCGCGGTATAGATAATCATCTCGGCGGTATTTTTCACATCCACCAATTCGCGTTTTTTCTTGTCTTCTTCCGCATGCAGTTCGGCATCAGCTTGCATTTTCTTGATATCTTCTTCTTTCAAACCGGAAGAGGCTTCAATACGAATTGATTGCACTTTGCCGGAAGCTTTATCCATCGCTTTGACATTTAGGATTCCGTTCGCATCAATATCGAAGGAAACTTCCACCTGCGGCATGCCACGCGGAGCCGGCGGAATTCCGTCCAGGATAAAGCGTCCAAGCGATTTGTTGTCTCCTGCCATCGGCCGTTCGCCTTGTACAATATGGATTTCCACACTGGTTTGATTATCGGCCGCCGTTGAAAAAACCTGCGATTTAGAAGTCGGGATGGTGGTATTTTTTTCTACCAGCTTAGTAGCTACGCCTCCCAGGGTCTCGATTCCCATCGAAAGCGGAATAACATCGAGGAGAAGAACATCGCGCACATCACCCGCCAAAACTCCGGCTTGCACTGCGGCACCCATAGCCACAACTTCGTCTGGGTTGATGGACATGTTTGGGGTTTTACCGAACAAATTTTTGACCGCTTCAATCATCGCCGGCATCCGGGTTTGTCCGCCCACCATTACTATCTCGTCTATCTCGTTCATTTTGAATGGTGAGGCTTCAATAGCTCGCTTGGTTATTTCGATCGAGCGATCGATGAATTCTTTAGCCAAAGATTCGAGAGTCGCTCGGGACATTTTCATCAAGAGGTGTTTTGGCCCGGTGGCATCGGAAGTAATGAACGGAATATTTATTTCCGCTTCCAAGGTAGTAGAAAGTTCGTGTTTAGCTTTTTCAGCCGCTTCACGCAAACGCTGGTGCGCTAATGGGTCCTTCCTGACATCGATGCCTGATTCTTTTTTATATTCTTCCGCGATCCAGCCAATGATCTTGCGATCGATATCACCTCCACCCATATGACTGTCGCCGTCGGTGGATTTCACTTCAATCACATCATCACCGATTTCCAATACAGAAATATCGAAAGTTCCGCCACCGAAGTCGTACACAGCAATTTTTTCGTTTTTCTTTTTATTGAATCCGTAAGCCAAGGCGGCCGCAGTTGGTTCATTGATGATGCGTTTCACGTCGAGTCCAGCGATTTGTCCGGCATCCTTGGTAGCTTTACGCTGTGAGTCATTAAAATAAGCCGGTACGGTGATGACCGCTTCAGTAATTTTTTCTCCGAGTTTTGCCTCCACGTCTGCTTTTATTTTCTGCAGAACCATGGCGGAAATTTCTTCCGGTCGATAGGACTGACCGTTCATTTTTACTCGTACTCCGCCATCTTCGCCTTGTTCAATTATAAACGGAGCGGAACCTTTGTCTTTTTGCACCCCCGGATCGTCGAAACGATGTCCCATGTAGCGCTTAATTTCAGAAATGGTGTTTTCCGGATTGGTGACCGCCTGACGTTTGGCAAGCAATCCCGCGATGCGGTCGCCATTTTTAGCGGTGGCCACGATCGAAGGAGTGGTACGATTGCCTTCTATATTTTCAATAATTTTCGGTACTCCTCCTTCAATGATCGCTACCGCTGAATTTGTCGTACCCAAGTCTATTCCTATGATTTTTGACATAATTTTAAAAATTAACTAATAATTTAACTTTGTGATTGTATTATATACTAATACATATACATTTGACAAGTATTTCGCGGTCGCAAAATACTTGTTGATATTATAATCATCTTTTGATATAATGCAAGTACATGAACAAAAATGCTAAAATTTATCCGACAAATAGGCGGAAACCTAATATTCAAAAGGCTATTTTAAAGATTTTAGCCGAAAAGCCGGCAGTCCCATTTTCAGAAATCCGGGAAAAAGATCCAAAAGCAAACTACGCCATCAACCGCTCTGTCAAGAATTTGGTGGATGCCGGCTGTGTGGAAATTCACAGTTCTGACAATCAAAAATACCTAAAACTAACAAAGGAGGGAAAAAATAAATTGAATCAAATGAAACTCTTGGGCGACGAGGCGCTCGTCCCTCGCGCTTGGGACGGATTTTGGCGGATTGTAATTTTGGATATTCCGGAGAATCGCAAAAGCGAGCGAGAAGCCTTGCGCTACCTTCTTAAGAAAGCAGGCTTCACTTGTGTAAAAAATACCGTCTGGGTCTCCCCTTACCCGTATGAACATCTCTTTACCAATATCAAAAAAGATCTGGGCCTCGGCACCGAACTGATCATCCTCGTGACCGACAAAATCGACGAAGAAACCAACCTCGCCTTTCTCCGCAGCCTCAAGAAATAAATTTACACATATCAACCATGGTTGATATGTGTTTTAGTATCTGTTCACTATCTCGAACATATGTAAAGTTGGTAGACACTAATTAATTTCTCTCTTGTAGCAATCTTCACAGGCAATTTTTTGGTAACCCCATTCCGGTGGATAATAAGCATTGATGTCCTTTTGACAATAGCAACATACAGCCGAGTAAGCTTGTAAAACAGACAAATATTTCATTTGTTTCTTAATTCGGACATCGAAGTGAAAACGAGGTAAGGGAATATTATTGGCCCGGTAAAAAGTAAGTTCATTTTTAGCAATATTAAAACGCCAGCCGGTTTCCGGGCAAATTAGTGCCTGAGTAATAATATCATCTGAAACATCTTTGATATCATCCGGCAATTTGTCTGTAGCCGTGCCTTCAATATTGCTTTCGTCCAGATTTTCCCAATACCCACCGAGCTTTAAAATATCTTCTTTTTTGATTTCTGGAAAATAGAAAATGCCGGTAGATAAATTAAACGGACCAGCAGACATTGAATATGGTAAAAATTTCCCATATTCTCCCCTTTCTCTCATGTCTTCTATGATTTTCCCCTTCAACTTTTCATATTCTTCTTTAGTATATTGTTTATTTAAAATACAATATTTTTTCTTTTTGAGTCCAACGCAACCAAAGCAATATTCGCATTCAATGCACATATCTAAGTATTCCGAATATCTCGCTGATGACCAAGAAGAATACTTTAAGAAATAGCCACTAGGTTGGCAAAGACTACAATTCCCAGATAATTCTAGGTACTGAGAACCACAAATATCAATACTTGATTTTATCCAGCCGTTTCTGGTGCAATTAAAACAATCCTCGGATCCAGAAATAGTATTGCAATTTTGGCAATTTTTATCATCTAAGAGATAATTCCCGGACGAATTATAAGTTCTAAAATTAAAATTCTGGCGATGGACAATTTCATTTTGAATAATCTTTCTGAAGCTATTTTCTAATTTTTCGACGGAAGAACGAGATCCAAGATTGTAAGATTTTAATTTTCCTAGGTATTCTTCTCGGGTATATTGTTTGTTTTCAATACAGTAAGACTTGCCTCGTAAATTCCAACACATAAAACAATTCTGACAGTTTCGACAATCATATAAAAAATAGGAATCGATACTGTCATGACAGTACCACGAATAAAGTAATCTGTAAGAATTATGACACTCAGAACTGCGGTAACATTTTTCACAATTGAAACAAACCGTAATATCTACACAATTTCTACTACTGAGGTTTCGGTAAGAATAATATAAATCTTCACAATCAACCATAGACCTGGAAAGGTATGAATTTTTACAGCTCCAAACATCGTCGCACCAATCGCAGTTTTTATTTTTTGTGCCATTTTGATGTGGATGAGGTACTTTTTCTTGAAGCTCCTGCAGTTGTTCAAAAAAGGACCTGCCGGGATTGTAATCTTGACCAAAATCCATAGCGTCCCATTTATCACTATGCCATTCGTTTAAAGTATAAATTGGATAACGATTTTTCTCGGGTAACACAGTAATTAAATTTTCTCCAGATAAATCTGATTTCCCTTTTCTAAATTTACCAAACATCCAAAAAGAGAGGTGCAATTTTACTCGGCAGAAAAAACAAATGGTCGGCAGTTCGATACCAACTTTTTGGTACATATTCAACTCCTCTTCACTCAAGGTGAAACTCTTTCCGCAATGCTCGCAAGTTTTATTTTGCAGGTTCATGATACTCGTAGACATTCACTCGAGCGGCGCGGATAACGCGATCGCCAAGTTTGTAGCCTTTTTGAATCACTTCGGCAATTTTGTGATCCTCCCCATTTTTGTCGGTTGGAACCATTTCCACGGAATGGTGAATGTTGTGGTCAAAACTCTCGCCTACTTCTCCAATTGGTTTCACTCCATATTCCTCAAAAATAGTGTTCATCTGGCCATAAATGTATTCCACTCCTTTGCGCCAGCTTGCATCCACCTTCTCCCAAGCTTCGCGATTGGCAAAGGCCATATTGAAGCTGTCCGCCACGGTCAAAAACCGAGTCAGAATCCGCTCCCGGATCGATTCGGAGAAGTTTAACTTGCGGTCTTCTTCCTGTTTTTTATAATTGGCAAAATCCGCCCGCTCTTTCTGCCAACCGGTCAAGTATTCTTCTTTTTCCTTTTTGCAGGCTTTCAGGTCGGCCCGAAGCTTTTTTAGTGTCTTCTTGAGGTCCTCTTCCCCGTCTTCATTAAATTCAAACTCAAGAACTTCCGGTTCCTCGGCTGCTGCTTCTTCGGTTTTCTTTTGGTCCTTTTCATCTTGAGACATAATAAAATATTAGCATAAAAACAAAAAATTCAAAGGAGTAAACAAAAAGACCCCTTTCGGGGTCTTTTTTATTTTATCTTTTGCTCCACTGTGGGGACTTTCTCGCCTTCTTCAATCCGAATTTTCGGCGTTCCTTGGCTCGAGGGTCTCGTTTCAAGTATCCCAAAATCTTTAATTTTCCACGTAGTTCCCCGTCAGACTCCACTAAAGCCCGGGAGAGGCCATGGCGGACAGCTTCGGCTTGAGAATGGGTTCCTCCGCCAGAAACGCGGGCTTCAATATTCCATTTGGTGCCTGGCACGCCTTTGACGACAGGGTCGTTGATTAGACGCTTCTCTTCTTCGGTCTTGAAATAGTCCTTGGCATCTTTGCTGTTTACAATGAAACTTGATTTGGTTCCGACAGAAATCCGGACTCGAGCAGTGGAAGTCTTCCTGCGTCCGATAGCTTCAAAATATTTGTTTTTGCTTGTTTTTTTATCCATATATTAATCTTCTATTTTTAAATGCTTCATCATTTCTCTTCGAATTTTATTGCCTGGGAGCATCTGATAAATAGCCAACCGAAGCAATTCCGGAAAACCCTTTTTCTCTACTGTTTCGGTGCCTGGAATAACACGCAAACCTCCGCGCATACCGGAATATCTCTTGTGCACGATCATTTCCAATTTCTTCTGGGTAATTTTAATCTTCGAGGCATTCACAATTCGAACCGGCAAACCAGTATACTTATTTCTTTCGAAGGTCGGCCTGGTTTTGCCCGATAGCGACATAGCCGCTTCAGTAGCCACTCGGCCCAGAATTTGTCCGCTCGCATCTATTACTTTTTCTTCCGTTTTTTTGGTTGCTTTTTTCATATTTTTTTATACAAATTCAATAATCGCCATCTCGGATCCGTCCGCTTTTCGAACTCCTAATTTTAAAATTCTGGTATAGCCACCTTTCTTGTCGGCATATCGGGGAGCAATCTTTTCAAAAAGCTTCTTCACTTCTCTTTTGCGACCATAAAGTCTGGCAGAAATGATTTTTCGATTCGCTACGGTGTCGGCTTTGGCTCGAGTTACCATCTTTTCGATCATCGGACGCAATTCGCGAGCTTTCGGTAGAGTGGTCTTTATTTTTTCGCGAACAATTAGGTTTAAGGTCAAAGAAGCCATCAAAGCTTTTCTTTGATTTTTCTCTCGGCCAAATTTTCTAACGTTGTTGTGGTGTCTCATAAAATTAGGTTCTAGTAATTATTCTTTCAAATTAAAACCGTACTTTCCGAGCACTTTCTTGATCTCGGCAATACCTTTTTCTCCGATCCCTTCGATTTCGAGCAAGTCCTCTTTGCGCTTGCGAGCCAGACCTCCCAGAGTGCGGATATTGGCAGCGGTCAAGGCGTTTAAGGTGCGAGTCGAAAGATCCAAATTGTCGGTGCGGGTTTTTAAGACATCGGTCATATCTTCTTTCTTTTCTTCATCTTTCTTTTCTTCGACTTTCACTTCAACTTTTTCAACTTTTACTTCTTCTTCCGGTTCTTTGAAGTCCACAATGGCCTTCAGTTGGTTGATCATTATTTCGATCGAACGAGAGAGGGCTTCGCGTGCAGAGAGTGTGCCGTCGGTTTCGATGGCAATCCTTAGACGGTTGTGGTTGGTCTTGTCGCCCACGCGCATATTTTCGACTTCATAGGAAACCCGGCGAATGGGAGTAAAAATGGCGTCTACTGCAATGGTGCCGATCTCCACCTTTTCCTTCTGCATTATTTCCTTCGAGATGAAGCCAAGACCTTTTTCCAACTTCATTTCAATATTCAAATTGATTTTGCCGGTCACTTCGGCAAGATACAGTTCCGGGTTTAAAACTTCTACTTGACCACCGGTTTTGATGTCTCCGGCAGTTACGACTTTCGGACCCTTGATGGAAAGGGTTACGGTTTGTGGTTCATCCGAAGCCATCTTGAAACGAGTTTTCTTCAAATTCAAAATCATTACGATCACGTCTTCTTTGATTCCTTCCATGGTGGAAAATTCATGCGAAACACCATCGATTTTGATCGAAGTAATGCTGGCGCCCGGCAAGGAAGAAAGAATGATTCGGCGCAGAGAATTGCCCAAAGTATGTCCATACCCCGGGTACAGGCCGTCTATTTCAAAAACTCCTTTGTTCCCTTCTTCGAGCACTACGCGAGGCTTGGAAGGCATAATGATTTTATAGTCAGGCATATTTATATAAAATTAAAACTAATAATTAAAAGTAAACTAAAAAATTATTTAACGGCTGTAGAACTCGAGCACGGCATTCAGATCCAGGAAGGTTTCAGTATTCTTTGGTTTTGCCAGTACTTTGCCTTCGAGTTTGGCGACATCGTAAGCTACCCAAGCCGGAGCGGAATAATCCTTCAATTTCTCAGCCAGATTATCAAAAAGTTTTTTTGTTTTAGATCCTTCGCGAATTTTGATCACATCTCCCGGTTTTACTTCATAGGAAGGAATAGTCACTCGTTTGTCGTTCACTAAAAAGTGCCCATGCGAAACCATTTGGCGGGTTGCACGTCTGGAAGCGGCCAAGCCCATTCGATAAATCACGTTGTCCAATCGAGATTCTAAGCCTTCGTATAATTTTTCGGCAGTGCCAGCCCCTTTTACCAAGGAGGCTTTCTTGATATAGTTCGCGAGTTGGCGTTCGGTAATGCCATAAGAAAAGCGAATTTTCTGTTTCTCTACCAGCTGGGCGCCGTATTCACTCAAAGCTTTTGGACGCTTGCCCATTGGGCCTCCGAACTTACCGGAAGTAGTTGAAAACTTTGTCGTCTGACACTTGTCGTACACTCCAGGACCGAGCCTTCGGCAGATTTTAAATTTTGGTTTGGTTAGCATGTTTTTAACTTTTTAACTTTATCCTTTTAACTTTTTTATACTCTTCGAGGTTTCTTTGGCTTTGGACCATTGTGTGGAACCGGAGTAGCGTCTTTGATCGAAGTGATTTCAATGCCGGCTGCCATAAAGGCTCGAATGGCCGGTTCACGTCCACTCCCAACTCCTTTTACCACCACATCGGCTTCTTTTACTCCCAAAGCGGCCGCCTTGCTCCCGATCAGGTCTCCGACTTTTGAAGCGGCAAACGGAGTTCCTTTCTTGGCCCCCCGGAAACCCTGAGCTCCGGCGGAATTCCAAAATAAAGTATTGCCCGACTTGTCGCTAAACAAAACTTTTGTGTTGTTGAAAGTAGCTTCCACAAAAACGATTCCGGCAGTAATTTTCTTCTTCGGAGTTTTTGCGGAAGTTGTTTTTGTTTCTTCTGCGCCTGTCAGAGCGGGTTTGGAAACTTCTTCAGTTGTGATTTTTGTTTTTCCCATTTGTTTACTAATTAACTCTGATTAATTTCTGATCAACTCTGATTCTTATCGGTGTTTATCGGGATTAATCGGTGTTGATCGGTGATCTATTAGGTTTTACTTTCTTTTCGCTTTCCGGAGGCCATCGTCTTTCGGACATTGCCCCGGACAGTCCTCGAGTTGGTCTTGGTTCGCTGGCCTCGAGTCGGGAGCCGGCGTAGATGCCGAATACCTCGATAGGTCTTGATATCTTTTAATCTCTTGATATTGGAAGCCACTTCTCTTTTCAAATTACCTTCAATTTTCATTCCTTCAATAATGGCTCGAATTTTATTTTCTTCATCCGGAGTCAAATCTTTAGCGCGCTTGCCGCGATCAATGCCGACCTGATCCAAAATTCGACGGGCAGAAGAAACGCCGACGCCGTAGACGCAAGTAAGTCCAATTTCTAATCTTTTTTCGTTTGGAACAGTGATACCCAGAATTCTCATAAAAATTATTGTTTTTGTTTATGTTTAGGATTGGTACAAATTACGCGCAAATGTCTTTTGCGCTTTACTAGTTTACAATTATCACAAATTTTTCGAACTCTTGCTCTGATTTTCATATTTTTCGATATAACGAACCAAAAACAAGGGAAAATACCCTTATTTTTCAATGTTTTCTACCTATTATCTTCTGTAATTACTATAATACACTATTCGTAAAAAAATTACAACCTCTTGACAATTCTTCCCTTGCCTCCGTAGGGATCAAGCACGATTTCCACGGAATCTCCTATTAAAACTTTGATGCGGTGCATTCGCATTTTTCCAGAAAGATAAGCCAAGATTTCTTTTTCCCCGCCTGCATCGCTATGCGAAGCATTGCGGGCAGGTTCTTCCACATTCCTTCCTTCCAGTTTTACTCTAAATAAAGTACTCGGTAAGGCTTCGGTTATCAAGCCCCGGGCAGTCAACATTTTTTCGTTTTTTGAATCACTCATTTAGGTAAGGAAATTATAGCAAAAATTGATAAAGAGTCAATAGTTTTAATACACTTCTTTATTATAGCAACTCTCACAATACACTATTTCGGGTCGGTCTGGTGCGTAACTTGTTTCGAATTCATTCTGGCAACCCTGGTTCATGCATTTTCGATGCCAGAGTTTAAGGGGGAGTACTTTCTCAAATCTTTCATAATGACGGCAGTTAAAACATTTGTCTGGAATTGGGATATTGTGTTTTTTATAAAAATTAAATTCCTCACGAGCTAGCCGAAACGATTGCGTGCAGTGATGGTTGCATTTTCCTCGGTGTGCACACCCTAGAGTTTCTTCCAGAATTCCCTCGCTAACATTTTTTATATCATCGGGAATGTTTTCCGTTTCCAGGGTAATATTGTATTTTTTTTCTTCTGGATCTCTCCAGGAATAACCCTGTGTCAATGTTTCTTCTTTTGAAAGCGGGATAAAATCATATGCGGTTGATTCATTGTAAGCAAAGACAGACAATTCAATTGGGAAAAATTCTCCATATTTGTATATTCTCCCCTTCTTATCCAAATACGGCATTTCCTTCATGTGGTTTATAATTTTTTCACGGAGAACTTCAAAATCTTTTTTTGAATAAACCTTATTTAAAACTGAGCAATCTTTGCTTTTCATGCTTATGCACCCAAAAAGATCTCTGCCGGAAATGCAAGATTCCACATACTCCGCGTTTTGTACCGAATCGAAAGCAGAATATGAAAATTTAACGTTATAATCGTTTAAAGCTCCCGTATTATATTCGTACATTAATTCTCCCTTGCCTCCATAATCCATGTCCATACAATTTTTCCCCGGAACAGCCCTATAGCAATACTTTATGTCTTCTGAATTAGAAACATTAAAACAAATCTTGCAATTCTTTACATTTAATAAATTATTCCCAGTTGAATTCACGCCCTTAACGATATTGGCGTAACGATAAAAAGCTTCTTCGCAGATTTTTTTAAATTCTTTCTCAACAATTATTCTTCCCTTTCTGCTTCCTAAATTCAGTTCTTTAAGTTTTTTTTCATATTCCTCCCTTGTGAGTTGTTTATTTTGAAAATAAAATTCTTTGTTTCGTAAATTTGAGCAAAGAGTGCAATTAGAACAATTAACACAGTCTATTAAAAAAGACGAGTCCAAACAATTCCGAGAAAGATTAATATGTTGACAGTTGTAATTTTTTTCTCCTTCTACGTTTTCATAGCAATTTTCGGATTCTTTAACATTAAAGCAATCAAAAATATAGAAAGATTTATCTACTGACCAAGAATAGAAAACATTTTCGGAACCAAGGATAACAGAAATAGACAGATAAACATTCTTAGACTCTCCAACCATGTTTGAATACGGAGAATTCACAACGCTTCTTTGGAAAATCCCAATCCTGGGAACCACTCTAGAAAGTTCTTTCCATTGCTCAAAAAAGGTTTTTGAAAAATCATAATCTCTACCATGGGCCGTAGCATCCCATTTGTCTGAATACCAACAGTCTTTGCAATAAACCGGAAAAACAGCACTTTCCGGGTACATAGCAACAAAACTTTTTTTACACAAATCGCATGGGCGTTTATAAAGCGCCCGTTCGTTTCGCCAGCTCATCCGGCGCTGAAAACGGCATTCCGGACAAAAAGTCGGCGGTGGAACTTTGATTTTCTCGTAGAAATTAAAATCTTCCGGCTCGATTACGAAATCTTTTTTACAATTTTGGCATTGTCTAGTTTCACTTTCTTTGATCATTTGGTCATTTTGCAAAATGTCCTAATAAACTTCCTGCTGGTAACACTTTTCACAATAAATAATCTCTGGTCGGTCCGGGGCGTAACTGGTTTCGAATTCGTTCTGGCAACCAGGATGCATACATTTTCGGCGCCAGAGTTTTCTTGTGCCCGCAGTCTCGTTTCTTTTTTCGTGCCGGCAATTGGGACATTTTCTTGGAATCGGTAACCCTATTTTTTTGTAAAGCCGAAACTCATACGAGACAATTTTATAATTGCGTCCGCAGGAACACGCCAAAACTTCTTTCAAGAATTCTTCCCCGACATTTTCTATGCTGTCGGGTAGTAATTCCTGGCTAAATGTTTCTTTGCCATAAGTTCCACCTATCTTGTCCCACCAGAGAATGTTTCTTTGTTCGCACTCTTCTTTTGTAAGCGGGTAATATTCCTGTGCTACCGTTTCATTGTATCCAAAACCGCTTGTTCCGATTGGGAAAAATTGTCCCCACTCCCCTGTTTTTTTCATATGTTCAACTATCTTTTCCCGTAATTTTAAATATTCCTCCTTGGAGTATTGTTTATTTAAAATGCAGTATTTCTTTTTATTTACCGAGATACATCCAAAAAGATCCGAGGAGTTGTTGCATTTGTTGCAATACCAAACATTGTTTGAATAATGCGTCGCGCTGGAAAAGCCACAATTGCCAAGATTGAGAGTACTGATGAGTTCAATGTCAAACGAAGGCTTGTAAAGCGAAAAGTCTATGTCGTAGCACTCTTTTGCATCAAGCACATCATAAAGCCACTTGCTGTTTTCTGCTTCACTGATATCGAAACTTTTTTTTACATTTCTGGAATTGTATAAATCGTCGCCGGTCGAAAAAGTACTATTTATCAAGGTTGCATATTTCACAATCTTCCCCTTGGACATTTCTTCAAATTTTTCCTTTAGCAACCCAAGAGCCAAAAAAGATTTCCCGTTGAATCCTGAAACTATCTTTTGGTATTCTTCCTTGGAGTACGGTTTGTTAAAAATATGATAGGACTTATTGCGCAAATTCCAGCACCCCCAGCAATCCACGCATCCCCGACAATCATACATAAAGTGGCAATTGCTACAATCGGTACATTTATCAAGAAAAGTGGAGCCGTAGATTTTATGACAATTTACACATTCATAATTGAGCTCTGAATTATACACAAAGGAGCAGTCCAAACAGTCTTTGGAATATTTCACAAATTTACAAAAGTAGCAGTATTCATTGCGTTCCCCGGCAATATCAAAATAACAGAAATTGTCATCACCACAATAGCTTACATACTCGCTGTCCTTACAATTAACGATATCTAATGACAGAGTCGGTACAATGTCATGAAGTTCTTTGAATTGCTCAAAGAAAGGCTTTGAAAAATCAAATTCGCGCCCGTATGAGAGAGCATCCAATTTATCTCCCCACCAGCACTTTGGGCACCAAACAACTTGTTTTTTCTCCGGATGATAATATGAAATTATCCGTTCGCCGCAAGAACCACAAGTCCGATAATAGAAAACTCGTTCATTTCTGATTGCCAAGCGTCGTTGATGTCGGCATTCCGGACAAAAAGTCGGCGGTGGAACTTTGATTTTTTCGTAGAAAGAAAAATCGTCCGGCTCGATGGTGAAGTCGTTCTTGCAATTTTGGCAAGTCGCAGACACTGAGCTTGTCGAATGTGTTTTCGTTTCCATCTCTAATTCACTTCTCTCTTGTAACAATCTTCGCAATAGATTTTGTAAGCTTTATGCTTTTCTTTCGGATAAGTAGTCAGAGTCTTATTTCCGCAAGATACACAGATTGCTTCATTTAAAAATCGCGGATTCCTTGCATTCATTCGCGCCTGGTGCCGACAATTGAAACATTTTGCCGGAACAGCTAATTTCATTCTCTTGTAAAAAGCAATCTCCCGGCCGATTAGACGGTAATTTTTGTCGCATGTTTCACATTTTAAAATCTTATCGAGCAGTTCTTCATCTTTATACTTTTCGGGGTCTTTCGATAAATCTTTATGACTGCAATTTTCTTGCCCGCGAGTACACGGGATATCTTCTCGCCAACGAAACCCTTGTGCAAGCGCTTCTGATTTTAGTAAGGGCATATATTCATTTGCGATAGATTCATTATAGCCAAAAGGGCTTTGCTCAATCGGAAAAAAATTTCCCCAATCTCCACTTGCTCTCATGTTCTCGATAATTTTCGGCACAAGACGCTCATATTCTTCTTTCTCATATTTTTTATTCAATATGTGATATTCTTTATTTCTCAAGCCAAAACAGCCAAAACAATTTTTACAGTTATAGCAGGCCTCGGAATAATAAACATAACCTGAATCATTTACCAGATGCGTAGCAATCAGGTTCGTATTGCCGATAGAGGCAAGCGTTTGATAGCTGTATTCTATGCCTGGATTGAAAGAAATATCATAAGATTCAAGCAGTCTTCCGCCAGTAAAACAATATTTGCAATTTTCTCCACCCTTTATATCGAAAGAATATTGAACATTGTTAGCATTGTAAATATGGTCCCCGGAAACATTGGTGTTATGAGAACCGGCAACTGATCTAGTGGGTAATTTTTTTCTCAACTCTTCTCTTTTTCCTAATATATATAAAATACTTGCCTCATCATTTATGGGATATTTTTTGAGAAATTCTTCATATTCTTCTCTGGTAACTTGTTGATTAAAAATACAATAATTTTTGTGACGCAGGTTTACACAGCCAATACAGTTTATACAATCTCGACAGTCATATAAGCCGATAGAATCTACGCACGATTCACATTCTTGACAATACAATAATTTATTTGAACCCAAACAATCTATGCATTCATAACAAAGTTCGCATTTATATACATATAAATTATCCACGCAGTCCAAAGAATTCCAGACAATGTGTCCATAATCGCAATTTTCATCTTCTACGCAGCCAAAAATGAAATAACAATTTTTTGACCTCCAGGTCATGTTGGAGTAAACACAGTTCTCGCTTTTTGTATTCATTATTGAAAAACGCGGCACCTTATTTGCCAATTCACCAACTTGCTTGATAAATGGCCGAGATAAATCAAGATTCATGGCATAGGTTTCCGCACCCCAATCATCCGCCCACCATTCTTCTCTGCTCCATACTGGAAAAGGCACATCCGGGTTATACATCGAGATAATCATATTGCCTGATTTGTCCGAAGGACGTTTGTAAAACGTTTTAAAATTCCTAAAAAGCATACGCCCTTGTTGCCGACAAGTCGGGCAATTAAGGGGCGCCGGTACTTGCATCCGCTCATAAAAATTATGATCATTTTGATCGATTACGAATTCGCTTTTACACTTCCCACATTTTTTGGTTTCCATAAAATTACTACGGGTAGTTTATGGTAATTTGGATTTTTTTGCTTTTATCGGGGATGGAGGATTTCCAGGCCGGCTTGATCGAAAGATTTGCGGAATCGATATTGGAATACTTGGAAAGAATTTGACTGAATTCACTTTTGCTCTTACCTAGAACACTGGCAATGATTTTGCCGGCATCAACTCGCCAGACTATTTTCATCGGCCCGGAAAGGCCGAAATTTATATCTGTAGCATCAGTAAAAAGCATTTCGTTTTTGTTCTCCAGGGTTATCTTTAGCCCGGCTAGATTGGGAATATATACATCGTCGGACTTGGACGCATCGTCTAGGAGCGAGTCGGTTATTTTTCTAGTTAAATCTTTCTGATTGAAAAGAACTCCGTAAAATGTTCCCTTTACGCTAACCTTCGCCATGCCATCCTCGCCCACCCCACCAATGATCGGGTCTTCGGTGCTTACATAATTCGCATCTGAGAAAAGAACAAAGTCTTTGGGAGTCTGGTCTTTGGCTTTTTGAAAAAGTTTGGTCGAAAGTGCCTCAGTAAGTTCAGCGGCCGCCTTCTCTCTATCTGCTTTACTTACCTGACGAGATTTCCCCGAGAGGCCTCCCCCGATTTCTTCCACCGACCGGCCGTATATCTTGGCATATTTTCTTGTGCCTTTTAAGGAAACAATCTTAAAATCAATCGGACCGCTATTGTATTCTTCACCCGGACTGACGGCAGAAATTCCAACACTCACCTTGCCGGGGGTACCGTTTTTAGCCATGCCCGGCACGATTATTTTAGTATCTATTTTATAAATTTTTCCGTTTGAACCTTCCAGCTTGGTTCCCATGGGAAAGGTTTGTTTGGCAGAAGTATAAGCATTGTAAATGAGGACGGTGCCACCCGCGTAAATCAGATACTCTTGTTCGGCTCCGGCTGTCACTTGTTTCGATTCTTCTCCGGAGAGGGTTACCAGGTCGTAGGAAAGAACGCCGCTCTCTGTTTTTTTGGTGGCTGAAAGAGCCTGGCTTAAAACAAAATCTTTGGTCTTCGGATTGATGGTTATTTTAGCGCTTGAAAAAATGGAAGAGATGGCGAAAAAAAGAATAATAATGGAAGCGGCCGCCAGAACCCAAAGCCCGTAGCGCGGACTCCTTTTTTCTCTGATCTTTTCATGTCTATTTTCCCTAAGTCGGGGAGGTATTTCTTCCCGCGGCAAAGGTGGAGGCGGAGGTAGCACCTTTTTTTTCTTGATATTAAAATCCTGTAAAACTCTCTGGGTCATAAATTATTTGCTATGTAAAAAACGATTAATGTAAATAGCTTCGATAATAAGAAACGAGTCTCGAGCAACATTGTCTGCAAATAAGGCTATGCCATGAAGGGCTTGGCTTCCCAGATACACTATTTTGAACTTTGATTCGGTCAAAGTATATTGATTGAACTGTTCGGATTTTATCGTCTCAGTGAAGAAGTCGGAAAGGGGCTGATCCACCGTCAGGAAAATAGTGGCAGGGATGGAAATATCATTCGAAAGACTAACCAGTGCTTCCTGAAAACTGGAAAGCCATTCGCTCCGGAGTTTATTGATTACCGGCTCGATCTTTTTTAAGGCAGTATCTTCGATATGCCCATTTTTATAGAGAGTAATATCCGTTATCGCTTCGTCTAGCGAGCAATCCAGGATGCCAGCTACCCCGCGGATAAAGAAATTGCGTCCTTTTGGAAAAGAAGTCGAGGAACGTAAAACATCTTTTTTGATCATCGAGGCATCTGTCACCTCTCCGCCAATATCGATCAAGATGAAATTGTCTTGATGCACAAAAACGTCCCGGGCTACCGCAAAAGACGCCATAGCAAAAGAAGAAAACTTCATATTCTTCGCGTGAATATGCCGGCCTACCGACCCTTTCATTTTTTCTAAAACCTCTTCTGACATCATCGAAACAAAAATGGTCATTTCAAGTTCGGTGACTTTTTGGTCCAGTGGTTCTGGGGCAACATAACCATTCAAGAGAATTTGCATATTCTTGAGTTCAATCGGGACGATCTTGCCCTTGCCTTCGTCGGCATATTTCTTCTTGCATTCTTCCTCAAAAAGTTCGATCTCTTTTTTGACCAGACTGTTGGCCAACTTGGAAGTGAATACGAAGGGGGTGTCTTTCTTAAGAATGATACTGCGAGTTTGCGATTCGTACCACGGAGAAGCCAAAACACAAAAAGTTTTCTTGGGTGCGCCAAACCCGGCGGAACAAACCTGGCTGGCTGCGATCTCGAGAGACTTTAAAGTTAGGTCTAAAAAGCGCTCAAAGCTTAGCTTTTTTTCCAGAGTTATCCGCTCACGAACGGAGTAAATGATTTTAGGCGACCCATTATCTTCTAAAAGAAAAAGAGCGGCTCCAACCGAAGAAGAACCAACATCAAAGACTAATGCCAGTTCGTTTTTGCCTAGAGCTCCTCCAAAAATATCCATACCCAAATTGTACCACAAAAAAAGCTACAAAAGAACCGCCTTGATACGTCGAACTCCGGCCGAAACTGCTTCTTCTTTTAGGATTTTAAAGGTTCCGAGCTCTCCGGTATTTTCCACATGCGGGCCGCCACAGAATTCTCGACTGAAATAGCCTGATTTCTCATCGCCAATAGAATAAACTTTTACCAGCTCGCCATATTTTTCGCTAAAAGAATGCACTGCAATTTTTTCTGCTTCGATCTTCGGCATCTCTACAAAACTAACCGGCAATTTTTCGACAATTTTTTGATTGACAATTTCTTCCACTTTTTCCTTTTCTTCGTCGGTCATTTTTTGTGGATGAGTGAAATCAAAGCGAAGTCGTTCGGCAGTAATATTGCTCCCTTTTTGTATAACGTGGTCACCAAGCACTATCCGTAGCGCTGCATTCAGTAAATGCGTGGCTGTGTGTAATTTTTTACTTTCAACACCTGCATCTACCAGTCCGCCCTTGAACATTCCAGCGGAAGCCGTTTGTGAAAGTTCTTGGTGTTTATTAAATTCGAAATCAAATTCTTTTTTTAATATTTTAATTTTATTTTCTGTTAATATATCGTCTTTTTTAGCATACCCAGATTCAATAAATTTAGGTAGATATTGATTATATTCTTCAATGCTTAATTCAAAAGGAAAACCATAAGTTGAATATAGAATAAAAAGATTTTTCCCATTAAGTTTTAACCCTGCTGTTTCAACAACTTGACCGTTTTGAGATTTTTCCCATATCCCTAAAGCCATTTTTTGAAGTTCTTTTAGCCCATTTTCTAAAGTTTTTTCAAACTTTTCTTCTTCCTGTTTAAAATTATTTAAAATAAAATTTTTGTTTTTTAATAATTCCGGATAAGTATCCTTATAAATTTCTATTACAATTTCAACTATTTCTTTAGTAAATGATTTTATCCCTATTTGTTTCCCGTGCCTGATTGCTCTACGAATCAAGCGACGTAAAATATATCCCTGACCGTTATTTGAAGGAACTATTCCTTTTTCGTCACCAAGAATAAAGGTACCGGCTTTTATATGGTCAGCAATAATGCGCATCGATTTTGGTTCTTTTTCGTATTTTTTGCCTGATAGTTCTTGAAGTTTTTCAATTATTGGCCAAAAAAGTTCGGTTCTATAATTGTCATCAAAATTATTTACTATTGCCAAAGTTCTTTCCAAGCCCATCCCAGTATCGACGTTCTGGTGTGCCAATTTTTCAAACTTACCTTCTTTATTTTTATTATATTCCATGAAAACATCATTCCAGATTTCAAGCCAAAATGGATTGTCATCATTAAAACCCTCTGGAATATTTTTTAGGCCTCCTACCCAGTAAAATATTTCCGTATCCGGCCCACATGGTCCAGTTTCCCCTGCTGGGCCCCACCAATTATTTTTCTTCGGCAATTTAGCAATTTTCTTTTCATCTATTCCTAAATTTTTCCAAATGTTAAAAGATTCTTCATCAAAAGGTGCACTCTCATCTCCTTTAAAAACCGAAACAGCAATTCTATTTTTATCCAAACCAAGCCAATCGGGAGATGTTAAGAATTCGTAACTCCACTCAATTGTTTCTTTTTTAAAATAATCATTTAAAGACCAGTTACCCAACATTTCAAAAAAAGTATGATGGCAATAATCACCAACTTCGTCTATATCTCCCGTTCTAATACACTTTTGGAAATCTACTAAGCGTTTTCCTAGTGGATGTTTTTCTCCCAATAAATAAGGAACAAGAGGATGCATTCCGGCCGTCGTAAAAAGCACCGACGGATCGTTTTCTGGCACAAGCGAAGAAGAAGGAACAGCTTTGTGTCCTCGTGATTCGAAAAACTTTAAAAATCTTGATCTGATCTCGCTCGATTGCATTCCGTTTTTAATTTAACTGATAATTAATTTTTATCCGACAGAATTTCTTTTTCCGAGATTCGAAGCAGTGGCCGTTCTATAATATTCATCACTATTAAAATAATGAGAACTAGCACGGTCGAAATGACAGCCAATCCAAAGAGCCCAAAACCGGCCGCCATGCCTATCCCGGCGGTCACCCAAAAACCAACGGCAGTAGTAAGACCCATCAAGCGTTCACCTCGCAGGATGATCGCTCCGGCGCCCAAGAAACCGATACCGATGATAATGTTGGAAGCCATCAGAATCGGATTGAAACCGTTTATTCCGGCAAATTTCTCCGTTAACATTTCGGAAATAATAACAAAAAGAGCCGAACCCATTGATACCAGTGCATGCGTTTTGAGCCCCGCTTCCTTGTGAACCAAATATCGTTCTGCCCCGATCAACATACCAAACAGAACCGCTAACGTTAGTTTTAAAATTATCTCATTATTTTGCGCGAAAAAATGTATCATATTCCTTTTATTCTACCCTAAAGCAAGACTTTTTTCAAAGTCTACTACGGGGCTTAGGTAACTATTCCTCCGCCCAGGCAAACATCTTTGCTGTAAATAACCACCGACTGTCCGGGTGCCACCATAGTCGGATGCGAAAAAATTATTTCTGTTTCGGTTTTGTTTTTTATCTTCACTTGGCAAGGCAAAAATTCTCCGTGATAACGAATCTGGCAAAGTAAGTTAAAAGTAGAAAGTTGAAAGTTAAAAGCGGGCGGAATGCCGGAAATCCAATTAACGTCTTTTATCTTAAAATTCCGGCGCGAAGAATTTTTAAGAAACGTGTGGGTCCCCTGTCCTTTTGTCTCCGAGGGCGCAGTTTCAAGAAAATTCCTTGCGCCGGAATTTCGAGACACATATAAAATATTTTCCTTCACATCTTTCCCGACCACATAATACGCGCCGTCATTCGGATTCTTTTTGGTAATGGTAAATCCATGTCTCTCGCCAAGCGTATAAAAAACAGCCCCGGAGTGATATCCGATAATTTCTTTTTTCTCTCCCCCCTCATCGCTCGGGACGAGAACAACCTCGCCTTTCTTTTCTTTGATATAGTGTTTCAAAAATTCTTTTAGGTCCACCGCTCCTAAAAAGCAAATTCCTTGACTATCTTTTTTCTCCGCCACCGGAAGCTTGAACTTTTGGGCCAGCTTTCTGACTTCCGTTTTATTTAAATGCCCAACCGGGAAAAGAATTCTCCCAAGTTGTTCTTGTTTGAGCGTCCAAAGAAAATAGGTCTGGTCTTTGGCGGGATCAACGGCTTTTACTAATAAAAAAGGAAAATTAAAAGATTTTAGGAGTCGTGGGTTCCCTGTCCTCTTGACTCCGAGGGCGAAGGCGGGGAAATCTTTTGAATTTTCCTTTTTTATTATATTCCGCGCATAGTGTCCGGTCGCCACATAGTCTGCCCCCATCGAAAGAGCTTTTTTGAGAAAAGCTCCGAACTTTATTTCACGATTGCACACTACATCCGGATTTGGTGTTCGGCCAGCGCGATATTCGGCGATCATGTAGTCAGCTACCTCGCGCTTGTAAACTTCTTCAAAATCGAAAGTTAAAAAAGGGATATCCAAGTGGGCGGCCACTCGCATAGCATCCAGCCGTTCTATTTCTTCGGTGCAGGTTAAAAACTCCGGATGCCAGGTACGGATAAAGACGCCAACAACATTATAGCCTTGTTTTTTGAGGATCGCGGCGGAAACGGAAGAATCTACTCCCCCTGACATCCCCACAAACACGGTTCGGCCCCGCCCACCAGAGGCAGTTTTTCCCTTTTTGTTCTTGACCATTATTGTTATAATAACCATATTATCAATGTTTGCAAATTAGCTTAATATTTATGCATTATTACACAGATGTTTTAAAAAAGTACGTGGTGTTTAAGGGACGAGCAACCAGAAAAGAATACTGGATGTTCGTTCTCGTGAATATGATCATCGGCATGATCTTGGGAATTATTTTGGGTATTCTAGGAAAAAGCGTGAACACCAATCTGAAATGGATTGGCAATCTTTACAGCCTGGCAGTCTTGCTTCCGTCTTTGGCGGTAGGAGCACGCCGATTGCACGACACCAATCGAAGCGCTTGGTGGCTTCTTCTCTGTTTGGTTCCGATCGTTGGCTGGATCGTTCTCATTATCTTTTATGTAATGGATAGCACCCTGGGCGACAATAAGTATGGGCCCAACCTTAAAACATCGGCTGTCGCCGAAAATCAAAATCCTCCTGTAGCTGTCTAAATGGCCATCAGTTTTTCATAAAGTTCGTAAGTCGCACGGGCATCTGAAAGAGCGCTATGCGGGTGTTCGTTTTTGATGCCGAAATATTTGCAAAGCTCTCGCAGAGAATAATGGTCAATATCGGTTTTATGATTTAGTTTTGCCCAAGCGATTGAGATCGTATCCAGCCGATGATAAAAGAGAGTGTTTTTCATTTTCAATTTGTTGAAGTTGTATTCTAAAAAACCGGAATCGAAGGCAACATTTTGGCCTACCATAATGCAATCTTTTGTTTTTTCGGCAAAAATTTTGAGCGCATCATCGAGGGGGATAGCCTCCGACCAATCGCGATCACGAAAATGATTTACTTTGATGGCCATCGGGTCGGCATTTTCGACATGTTCCGGCTGTATTTTTATTTCGAATTCCAGAAGCACCTTCCGTTTGTGGTCGGTAATTACGCACCCAATCTCAAGAATCTCGTGCCGAAGCACATCCAGGCCGGTTGTTTCGATATCAATAAAAGCCAAATTGTGTTTTTTCATTATTTTAAATATTTTAACTTGTTAGCTTTATGCTCTTCGAATGTGCGGGCATAGTGGATATTGCCAGCCCCATCATGTAAATAATACAAAAAGTTTGATTTTACAGGATGGAGAGCGGCCCTGATTGATGCCAATCCAGGATTACAGATAGGATGCTCGGGCAGACCCCTCTTCTTGTAGGTATCTGGAGCCGAATCAACTTGAAGTGGCATATTTTTATTGAGCCGATTCCAGAGAATTCCGGAAATATAACCGCGATCAGCATCTCCTTTGGCTTCCCTTTCGATCAAAGACGCCATGGTAATGATCTCGCTTCCCGTCTTGCCGGAAACGGCGATCTCTCTGGAAAGCGGTTTTGTTTTTTTCTCAAAATTATCGGAAAGATATCCGAGCACATCGCGCTCGTCATTGGAAGAAAGGAAAAAATAAGTATCCGGAAAAAGATATCCTTCCCGCGCTTGGGCTAGGAACCTATCCCGATTAAAATTCGGAAGTTTGGGCGAAACTGTGTCCGCAATCTCCTCTACATCGAAACCTTCTGGAATAGTTATTCTAACCGAACCCAAGTGTCTCTTTTCTCCGGCAATTCGACTGGCAACTTCAAATACCGGCATTTTGCTTTCAAATAAATAATCACCCAAGGCGATATGTCTTTCTCCTCCAAATAAAATCACGAAAGCTTCAAAAGAAGTTCGGGAACGGATTACTCGTTTCTCTTTTAGTTCCAGAGAAATACTTCGGAGAGTTTCGCCTTTGGTGATACTAACAACGATCCCTTTCGGAAAATGAAGAGGAGCGCTAAAAGCAAGAAAATAGAAAAAGCCCAGAAATAATATCGCCCCGGCTGAAAAAAAAGCAAGCGGGTGCCTGGAGAAATTCAATTTGGAATATTCCGCCAATGGAACTTGAGTATTGTTTTCCGGTGGGATGTTTTCCATATATTACACAGGCAGATTGGTAGGCGGTGAAGCTTCTTTGGACTCGATGCGCTCCAAGGTAGGCACTTTCAAAATCTGGCCTGGGAAATGCCAGAGAGTAGCCAGTTCCTCCACGTTTAGGACAAAAGTCTTGTGATGAAAATAATTCGGAAAGATATACGGCGAAAGCGGCCAAGGAATATATAAAGAAAGATGATGTCTAAGCGGTAAATAGTAGAAAGCACGTTCGCGGTACTCTTCGAGCATACGATTCGCCAAGCGAGTAATGGTTTTTTGAGAAATCAAGAAGAAGCTGGTAAAAAAATTGCTGCCGAAAGCATCGGCCTGGGTGGAATTGAAACGTTCCAATTCGTTGGAAAATGGCGTCGCGTATTGTCTAAAAATAAGACGCATATTTCTCCGATTACTCATGTCAAAAACATCTCTTTTAGCCACATAGCAAATCCTGATGCCGGTTTCAAAACCTACTTTGGTTATTTTTCTGGCAGATGCCTTAATCATTTCATCCATAAACCCCGGAGAACGTACTTCCAAAGAATAGGTTCCTGGTTTACTTTCTCTCTTTCTTTCCCCTATATATGGTTTTAATATTTTAAGAATCTGCAACTTGCTTTCTTCCACCCAATCATGTTTCCCAAACCAAGTCCCCTGAGTGTGATACTTCTTCTTAAGAGCGGGAGTAATTACTAGTTGAGCCCACATTTGTTCTCCTTTTTTAATCGAGCCAAAAAGTTCAACCAAGCCGGAAATTGGATCAATTTTAAATTCTTCTTTCGGATCTTTATCGAGGCCGAAATCAGTATAAGTTTTAATCGGAAAAGCTTCGGGCCGAGCCAGCTTGAACTCGCAACCCCACAGATTATATTCGCTGTCGGCCGTAATTTTATCCACAGCCAAAGTATAATCTTCCACCTCCCTTACTTGAGCTTGAGGATACTGGGCATACATTTGAGTTTCAATCAATCCTTTTATTCGAGTCGGGGTTCGAACAAAAAAATGAACTTGTCCATCAATGGAAGCTATTTCCAAAGAATACCAAAACCAGACCGCTCCCTGCCAAAACTCTTCCACCCCGCCCTTTCGACTCTTGTGATACAGAGCGTTCGCCAAAAAAAGCTCCATCGCTCTCGGCGAACGAAGAACGTCGCGAGGCGGTATGACTTCAAGCAGAGTGAAGTCGATCCCGGAAATAAAATCCTGTTGGATATAATGTAACCACAACTTCCAAGCAATAGCACCGAAAATTACCGTGCCAATAAGCGGTGAAAGCCAAAGAATAACGCTAAGCGCGAAATTGGCAACGGTTATCAGGATGTCGAGCATATCTATATTTTAATATAACAGTTTCTTAAAGTAAACATATCAAAACCGCTTGCGAAAGAAGATTTTCAGCCTAAATCTGACTGTTTGGAACAAAAGAGGTAGCGTATATCTCAAAAGCTTCAGTTTTGTCTTGATTCTGTTCATATAAATTCCGCTTGGTAACATTCTTTACAATAGACAATCTCTTTGCGGTCCGGCGAGATAGCCGTCTCAAATTCATTACTGCAACCTGGTTTCATGCATTTTCTTTTCCATAACTTACTAATATTATTAGTGAAATTTAATCTTTCACAATGCCGACAATTTGGACAAAGGCGAGGCAGGGCCAAATTCATTTGTCGGAGAAATTTCAGTTCGTTCGGTAAAATTTTGAAAACTTTGGTGCAGGATTGATTGCAGTCTTTTCCAAAATGTTCACATTCAATCGTTTCATCCAAAATAGAATCAAAAACATCTTTTATATGGTCAGGCAAATCGGCTGTTTTTTTTGTAATTCTGTAATCCCTTTCCGGATCTTCTCGCCAATTGAAACCACGGACTAGAGCCTCTTCTTTTTTTAAGGGAAAATATTTATTACCCCAGGATTCATTATATGCCCACAAAGATAACTCACTCGGAAAAAATTCTCCGTATTTATATTCTCTGCCCTTTTTGTCGATATAGGGCAAATCATTCATTTGTTTTATTATTTTTGGTATTAATTTTTCGTATTCCTCTTTAGTATATTGTTTATTCAGAATGCAATATTGTTTATTTCGAAGATGGACACAGCCAAATAAATTAGAGCAATTAAAAACCCTATCATAATATTGTAAATGGTGCGAGCTATAAGACGCTCGACCGAAAAAGCAATGATTCGACTGTATTCCGCCGGAAGTTTCATAAAATATTTCCGATCTATCTCCACCGAAAGTAGCATCCATGCTGTCTTTTAAAAGAAGGCCACAAGCAAAAACATATTTGCAATTCTCCACTCCATTCCTGGTAAAGAAGCAGTTTTTGCAGTTTTTTGAATTTAAAATATCTTCTCCGGTAACTTCCGTTGAATTTTTTATTAACGCGAAACGCCGGGGGGTTTCATAATACAACTCCATAAATTTTTCTTTCGCTCTTAAAATATTTTTATAACTTCCAAGATCCCATTTCAAAATTTCCTTGTCATAATTTTCTTTAGTGTAGGGCTTGTTCCAAATATAATTCTTTTTATTGCGCAAATTCACACAACCGAAACACCTCGTGCAGCTAAGGCAGTTGAAAAGAAAAGCTGAATCTATACAATCATTCGAAAAGTAAGCAAATTTTGTGTTGTATATGTTGTTTGATCCAAGCAGTTCATAGGTATGATCCGCATTTAAAACACTATCCGAATCTATAATATCCTTAGAAAAAATGGCTACCTGGCAACTATAACAGTTGATTGATTCAACGCAGTCAAATGTCAGCATGCAATTTTTACATTGAACATCCCCGTTTGAATACTGGCAATTTTCAACATTTTTTTGTCCGGTGGCTTCTCGGGGAACAATTTTTTGCAATTCATGGAATTGTTCAAAAAACGACCGGGAAAAATCATATTTTCTTCCGTAGTCCGCCGCCTCCCACCCATCCCCCCACCAACAAGAAGAGCAATATGCCTTTAAACCAGAATCTTCCGCAAATATGCTGATAATATCTTTTCCGCATTTTTCACACTTGTCTTTATAAAGATTTCTGGATTCCCGATAAGCCAGTCGACGAATAAGCCGACATTCGGGACAAAAAGTCGGCAGAGGAACATGTATTTTTTCATAAAATCTAAAATCTTCCGGCTCGATCAGAAAATCATTCTTACAGCTTTGGCAGACTTTCTTGGTATCCATAGATACTTGTATTTTAATACTTTTATAAACAAACCTCAACAAAAAAAACCCCACCTAGGTGGGGTTTTTTTTGTTATTTTTAGACAGTTGTGTAGAGTCCGTTTCTGTTTTTCTTGAAATATTTCGAGTTCACTAAGTTTACCAAAATGGTATTTTTCTTAAAGTAGCGCTCCTTCATTACCTTCTCCACCACTTGGTCTTTGGTCATCGGGCCCTCGCGCTTCAAAATGTCTCGGATGATGTCGCGGGCAATGCCAGCTTTGTAACCCCATTCGGCCAGGGCATACATTCCTCGGCCAACCAAGACAAAACGAGGATCTTTGATCAGTTCGTTGTGACAAGTGGCATAGTGAGTCTTCCTATGAAAGGTTTTCGAAATGTTGTCAGCTACTTCGCGGAAATGCATCGGGCTGCCGTGACGGCGCATTACGAGAAATGCGTAATCTTTTACGCCGCGAGTGCGAATGTTTGGAGAAGTCGCTTTGCCCCACTCACCGAGCGGATTTTTGGAAATAGTTTTTGACATTGAGAGCCAGCGCTTTACAATCTCTTCGTTTTTGTATTGTTCTGCTAGGTCTTTGGTCTGATCGCAGAATCTTTTGATCATTTCTGTTTCGGTGATCAAATCTTCGTCTTTCAAACTGACAAAAAGCTTTTTTAAAGAGTCGTGTACTTTTTCCGCCATTTCGTCGTCTACGCTCCACCGAACATGAAAATGATTGTCTTCACGGTGTTTTTTGAAAGCATCACCCAAGACTAGATAGAAATGAATGTGGTTCTGGGTGGCCTTGTCCTTGGCGACGTGCGGCAAAAGCTCGTGTTCCGCCACAACCGCACCCAAAGAATGAATAATCTGCTTTAATTCTTCAAAAACAGCTTGTTCTTCTTTGTAAGCTTCGGATTTCTTGATCATTGCAAGGGCCGCTTCTTCAATCTGACGAACTCTTTCTCGAGTGATGTTGTACTTCTTGCCGATTTCTTCCAAAGTTTTTCTTTCGGCATCCGCGTTCAAACCAAAACGATTCATGATAACATCGTTTGCTCGGTCGTGAAGATGGGAAGTTATTTTTTTGGTGACTTGCTTTGGTTTAAATGTGATTGTAGACATAATTTTGATAATTTAATTGATAATGATAATTTACCTGTTTTCTTATTATACATACACCTCTGCCAATGTCAAATCTTTAATCGCTTGACTCTCGGTCCGCCCGGACCCGTTCCAGTTCGGTCAGAAGTTTCTTGCGCAACCGGACACTCGCAGGGGCAATTTCGAGGTATTCATCTGGTCCCATCACCTCGAGACCTCTTTCAATATTGAGGACAAAAGCCGGAGAGAGCACTATCGCCTCATCGGTGCCAGAAGTGCGCATATTTGAAAGTTGTTTTCCTTTGGTCGGATTAACGGAAAGATCATTGCCTTTTAGGACATTGCCGATAACCATGCCTTCATATACTTCGTCTCCGTGCCCTATGTATAGTATACCACGTTCTTGTAAATTTGCAAGGGCAAAGGCTACTGCCTTACCGGAGACCATCGAAATCATAGATCCGTATTCTCGACGTTTTATCTCCCCGGCATATTCCCTAAATCCGAGCACCCGGGAAGACATAATCCCCTCACCTTTGGTATCGACAATAAATTCGCCTCGATAACCGAAGAGTCCGCGAGTTGGGATATCGAAAATGATTCTAGAAATGCCTTCTTTCTCGGTCATATGCTTCATCAAGCCTCGGCGCTTACCGATCTTCTCGATAACTATACCGGAGGATTCGTTTGGCACATCAATGATCAATTCTTCGTATGGTTCGAGCTTCACTCCGTCTCCTTCTTTCAAAATGACTTCCGGCATTGAGACCTGCATTTCAAAACCTTCCCGACGCATATTCTCAAGGAGGATCGCGATGTGCAATTCGCCCCGACCGTAAACTTTGAAAAAACTCGGGCCCGATTTTTTCTTTCCTTCTTCTGGATTAAAATCTACCCGAAGACCAACATTCATCTCAAGCTCCCTCTCAAGCCTTTCTCGAAGTTGACGGGAAGTCAAAAATTTTCCTTCGCGTCCGGCAAACGGAGAATCGTTCACCAAAAAATTAAGCGAGATGGTCGGTTCGTCGATTGCGATGTGCGGCATAGGTTCTACCGATTCGTCTTCACAAATCGTTTCGCCGATATAAATATCCGGAATACCGGAAAGAAGCACGATGTCACCGGCGGTTGCTTCTCCAACCTCCTTTCGATTGATTCCTTCAAAAGTAAAAAGCTTAGCAACTTTACCTGATCTTGTGCCATTCTCGCCTTTTACGAAAACCCGGGCGCCGGAAATTATTTTGCCGGAATAAATCCGAGCGATCGCGAGCCGGCCCAAGAAATTGTCATAGCCTAGATTGAAAACTTGAGCAGACATTTTTTCATCCATTCGGGCAGAAGCGACTGGCACTTTTTCTAATATCACTTCAAGAAGCGGGGTCAGGTCTTTGGATTCGTCAGTCAAATTTTTCTTGGCAATTCCCTCCCGACCGATCGCATAAACCGTTTCAAAATTCGCTTGCTCTTCGGTTGCCCCGAGTTCAAAAAATAAATCCAAAATTTCTTCGTGTGCCCGAGCAGGCTCGGCGGCCTTTTTATCTATTTTATTGATCACTACGATCGGCTTGAGTCCCAATTCCAGAGATTTTTTGAGTACAAAACGAGTTTGAGGCATCGGGCCCTCTACTGCATCCACCAAAAGAAGCACCGAATCAATGGCGCGCAAAACTCGTTCTACTTCCGAACCGAAATCAGCGTGCCCGGGAGTGTCCACGATATTGATCTTGGTTACAGGACGTCCCGAGTTCTTTGAGGGATAATAAATAGAAGTATTTTTCGAATAGATAGTAATACCTCGCTCTTGCTCGAGCTCGTTTGAATCCATGGACACGTTCTCATCTGTCGTGGCACCATTTTGCTTCATTAGAGCATCGGTCAATTTGGTTTTGCCGTGGTCCACGTGCGCAATAATTGCGATATTTCTTATTTCCATAAAATATTTTCAGCCAAAGGCTGACCCGCCTATGGCGAGAATCAAAAAAAGCCCACGGGCCTTTTTTAACTCGCTTTTATCATATCACACAATTTGAGAAAAAACAAACTTAACCCTCGACATACGGAGGGTTCCCCTCCGTATTAGTAGACGTCTTTGTTGTAACAACTCTCACAATACACAATCTCCGGCTGCTCGGGGGCGTAACTGGTTTCAAACTCGTTTTGGCAACCTTCTTTCATACACTGTCTATGCCAGAGTTTCAAGGGATTCCTTTGTTTTAAACGTTGGTAGTGTCGACAGTTCGGACAAAGTCTGGGCAGGGGTAGGTTCATCCTTTGATAGAATTTAAGTTCATCCTCTATGATTTTAAAGGCTTCGGTGCATTGTTCGTTACATTCTCCTTTATGAGCACATTCTATGACTTTCCCTATGATATCTTCCTTTACTTCCTTAATATCATCTGGAATCTCTTCGTTTTTGATGTCAATGGTGTAATTTCTTTCTTCTTTGTCTTTCCATTTGTAGCCTTGATTTAAGGCTTCTTCTTTAGTTAAGGGAAAATATTCTTGGGCTATGGTTTCGTTGTAACAGAAGGGTGACAATTCTGGTGGGAAGAATTCACCATATTTGTATACCCTACCTTTAGCATCAATGTAGGGCATGTCGTTCATATGCTTGATGATTTTGGGAACCAGAGTTTCATATTCTTCCTTGGTGTATTGTTTGTTTAGGATGCAGAATTGTTTGGAATTGAGAGAAATGCAGCCAAACAAGTGGGATGAGGTTGAACAAAAGTCGGAATACTGAATATTGTTTGAATCTCCAATTATATTGGAAAACTTTACCTGATTCACTTTCCAATATCCAATATAGTCATAACACAATTCTGAAAATTCACAGTAATTTATATCTTGGACATCTTTTGCGTTAATTATTTGCTTGCAATACTTTACGTCTTCGCCCTTTTTAACATCAAAACAATTTTGCGCATTTTTTGATTGGACAATATGGTCTCCTTTTACATTTACCGAATTTAAAATTGTACTAAATTTGTGAGGAAGTTTTGGTTTTAATTCTTGAAACTCTTTTTCTATTTCAATAAATCCTGGGTATCCTTTACTTAAAAATTCGTCACGTTTTTTAATATATTCTTCTCGAGAATATAATTCATTAAAAATATGGTATTTCTTTGCACGCAGGCCGACACAACCGATACAATCGTTACAATTTTTGCAATCAAAACAATAAAGCATGTCCAGGGAATTAGAACAATCTTGGCAAAAAGAAGATCGAGACATCTTTTCACAATCAATACATTCATAGCAATATTCACATTCTCTGGCCAAATAAGTGTCAACACAATATCTGGATTCGTAAGGAGAACCATATAAACAATTTTCTATAGCGATTGATCCGAAACATAAATAAGAATCTTTCCCATCGGCGATATGGTTGCAATAGTCACACTTGTTTGAATTAGGCACAATAAGCGCCGGCCTTGGAACTTTTTCCAATAATTCCCGAAACTGTTCAAAAAATGTTTTTGAAAAATCAAAATTTGCCCCATATTGAATCGGTTCCCAGCCATCTCCCCACCAACAGGAAGGGCAATATACCGGGAATGGCTTGTCGGGAGAATACATTGAAACTAATTGCTTTTTGCATAATCCGCATTCTCGATGATATAAATTTCGTTCATTTCTGACAGTAAAACGCCTCTGCATCCGGCACTCGGGACAAAAGGTCGGCGGAGGGACTTGGATTTTTTCATAAAAAGAAAAATCGTCCGGTTCGATGACGAATTTGTTTTTACAATTTTGGCAGACTTTGGTTTCCATATTCTTTTATTTTAATCGTCAAACTCGTCGTCTCCACCACGAGTCGGAGGCAGCGGGGTGGAATTTATTTTTTGCACCGTTTGTTGCAAGGTGGCCGGATCTACTTTTTGATTTAAGTCGCCGAGATAATATTGAACAAGCATCGCGTTGGCATTTCCGGAATGCGGACTTCCCCTGCCGCCCTTGGTGTCAAAAGCGGCCGTAGCCTCCTTGCCACAGTAGTCAGCGATATTCATCGCTCCGCCCGGATGCAAAGAAGCATACCTGGAAAGGTCGTACACTTTGCCATTGATCACCATCCAACAATCCGGCACAGTATTATGTTTGGCAACTTCCGCCATACTAAGAGTGGTTATGCCGGAAGAAGCCAGCTTGACCAGGGTGGTGCTAGTGGTGTTGGTCGTATTGCTTGCCGGCTGAAATCCATTTTTGTTGTTTTGATAAGAAAGAAGCCCGACGGAGAGAACCGCAGTGGTTACAACAAAAAATATAAACAATGAAATTCCGGTTAATTTTTTCATATTTTACAACAGATTAAATTCTTCAAAATAAATATTTTTGCTTTCGACTCCTTGCTTTGTAAACTGATCTCGAAGCGAACGCATAAACAAAAGCGGGCCGCAGATATATATATCCGAAAAGACGACCCCCTCGCTTATTTCTTTTATTTTTTCCACATTGATACGTCCCTTTTCTTTAGAAAACCAAGTTATCACTCTGAATTTCGGATTGGTGGCGGAAATCGCTCGAAGCTCATCCAAAAAAACCGCCTCGCCGGGCTCATTCAAACAGTAATACAAATCTATCGGACGAGTTATTTCCCTCAAACTCCGGGCCATGGACAAAAATGGAGTAATGCCCACCCCGCCAGCAATCCAGATTTCTTTTCTTCCGGCCGGCGCATAAAACTTTCCAAAGGGCCCTTCTATTTTGGCCAACATTCCGGGCTTTATTTTATCCAAATCACCGGTAAAGTCGCCCAAAGCTTTCACTACTATTTTCAAATGGTCGGAGCTTTCGGCCGAAGCAATAGAAAAAGGGTGTGGTTCGGAACTCGTAGCTGGCGCGACAAACCTGACAAAAATAAATTGGCCGGGTTCAAATTTTATTGCTCCCTTTTCGGGGGCAAGCTCTATCTCGACCACATTGCCATTTAATAAAATCACTTCTTTCACTCGAAAACTGTAATCTTTGTTAAAGAAAAATCTGAAAAAAGCCCGATAAGAACCAAACGCCAGCCCCCAAAAAGCAAAGAGAAGAATGTAATACCGCAAAAACAGGTCCCTGGAGACATCGCTCGAAATCAAAAGTACGTGCATGATAGCGACAATAAATACCGCCACCATAAATTTATGTGAAAAACGCCAAATATGGTATCTGATTTTAAAATAGAGAGTTAGAGAAAGAAGAAGGATCATCCCCAAAAGCGCTACGCTCCCTAGGGTTATCGCCGTATTGGTATTTATTCCCCCCGGAAGAAGGAACATCGCAGCATCGTAGACCGACAGACCCAGATATTTTACCGCTAGAAAAAGCGGGTGAAACAAGAGCAAGGAAAATGCCAAGGAGCCAAGCCATTTATGCGTATCGTAAAAATGGTGGATGCCGGAGAAAAAATGATCAAAAAATCGAGAGCGATTTGAGATAATGAGGTTGAGTGAAAAAAGTATCATCCCAAGGAGGCCAGTGATTTGCCCGAAACTTGTCATGGTGGAATTGAGATCAAAAAAGCGGAGCGTAAGCGGACCTAAAAAGAACCACCGCGCAACCGGCACAGCGCACAGAATGACGATTAAAATTACCGGAAAATTCTTTCTAAAATAAGCTTGCATATTTGTGCGCCGGGTAGGATTCGAACCTACGTAGCCCGAAGGGCGACTGATTTACAGTCAGTTGCAATTGACCACTCTGCCACCGACGCATAAGGGTAAAATAACACAAAAATTACTTTTTTGCATCTTTTTACGCTTTTTTCGGGGAGCTCGAGCGGAGGCCGAGGGGGCTTTTTATCCTTCGGCCGGTAGAGAGATTTTTATCTTTTTCAATCACTAGTTCACCATTTTTCAGAGAGACGGAAACGGTGTCTCCCTTTTTTACTCCGTTCGAAATAATGCAGGAAGCCACTTGGTTTAGGATCTTACTCTGGATCAGGCGGTTGATCGGCCGAGCGCCAAAGTGTGGATTGTAACCCTCGCGGGCAAGATATCCGAGTGCTTCCTCGGAAATACGCAGATCGATTCCCTTTCCTTTTAATCTTTCCCGGACAACTTGCACACGCAAATCCACAATTTTCTTAATCGCTTCCGGCGACAAGACGTCGAAAACGATTGTTTCGTCGAGACGATTCAAAAATTCCGGCCGGAAATTATCTTTCAGGGTTTCCAACACCTTATCTTTCATATTACTATAATCTTCCCACGCAGAATTATTGGAAAAACCGATCGACTCCATTTTTTCTACAAACTGCGAACCGAGATTGGAAGTCAGGATGATGATGGTATTTTTGAAATTAACCACTCGGCCTTTGCCGTCGGAAAGACGACCCTCGTCTATTACTTGGAGGAGCATGTTGAACACTTCCGGATGTGCTTTTTCTATTTCGTCAAAAAGTACCACGGCATATGGACGATGTCGCACCGCTTCGGTCAGCTGACCGGATTCTTCATACCCCACATAGCCAGGTGGCGAACCAATCAACTTCGAAACAGAATGGCGTTCCATGTATTCAGACATATCCACTCGAACAAGCGCGCGCTCATCGTTGAACATGAACTGCGCCAAAGCTTTGGTTAGCTCGGTCTTGCCTACTCCGGAAGGACCAAGGAAAATGAAGGAACCAATAGGGCGATTTGGATCGGAAATGCCGGCCCGCGAACGACGAATGACATCCGACACTCGCTTGATGGCAGCATCTTGTCCGACTACTCGCTGATTCAGTTCCATTTCCAATTTTTCGAGCTTCACTCGCTCTTCTTCGAGCATCTTGGTAAGCGGAATTCCTGTCCAGCGTGCGACCACTTCGGCAATGTCTTCGGCGGTAATTTCTTCCTTTAAAATCCGGCGAGATTTTTGCAATTTCTTTAGTTTTGTTAATTTTGTATCCAAATCTTTTTTCAAGGCCGGTATTTTGCCATAACGAATTTCGGCTGCCTTGGAAAGATCGGCGTGTATCTCGGCGTTGTCCGCTTCAACTCGCAGGGTTTCCAATTCTTTCTTGATGGAACGAATTTCTATTACAATATCTTTTTCGTTTTGCCATTTTAGCTCAAGTTCTTTGGTTTTTTCTTTCAAATTGCCTATTCCTCGGTCGATATCTTTTATTCGATTTTTAATATTTCTGTTTTCCGTGCTTCCATTGTCTACTTCTTTTTTCAGGGCTTCTTTTTCTATTTCCAGTCGGCGAATTTTCAAATGGGCCTCTTCCAAAATTGGCGGTTTGTTTTCGAGCATTATTTTGAGCGAAGAAGAAGCTTCGTCGATCAAATCCACCGCTTTGTCTGGCAGAAATCTATTGGTAATATAACGAGTCGAAAGATTTACCGCCGCCACAATAGCGTCATCAGTAATTCGAACTCCGTGAAAAAGCTCGTACTTTTCTTTCAAGCCCCGCAAGATAGTTATCGCATCTTCTACTCCCGGTTCATCAATATAGACTGGCTGAAAACGCCGGGCCAGAGCCGGATCCTTTTCGATGTATTTTTGATATTCTTTGAGAGTAGTCGCACCGATCGCCCGCAATTCTCCGCGGGAAAGAGCAGGTTTGAGCATGTTGGAAGCGTCCATCGTACCTTCTCCTCCGCCGGCGCCGACGATGGTATGGATCTCGTCAATAAATAAAATCACTTTGCCGTCCGCTCGTTCGATTTCTTTCATTATTCCCTTCAGCCGTTCTTCGAATTCTCCACGATATTTTGTACCGGCAATAAGCATTCCCAAATCAAGCGAGACTAACTCTTTTTCGCGCAGAGATTCCGGAATATTGTTTCTGGCAATGCGAGTCGCCAAGCCTTCTACTACCGCTGTCTTGCCGGTTCCCGCTTCCCCGATCAAAATAGGATTGTTCTTGGTTCGACGGGAGAGAATCTGCATAATCCGGGTAATCTCGCTGTCTCGTCCGATCACCGGGTCGAGCTTGTCTTCTTTAGCAAGCTTGGTCAGATTACGGGTATATTTCAGGAGTAATTTGAATTTTTTGGGCTCGCTCATGTCGGTAACATTTTCCTTGCGCAAATCTTCCAATACTTTGATCACAATATTTTTGTTGATCCGGTGTCGAGCCAAGGTTTCGCGCGCTTCGCTAGGCACTTCCAAAATACCGAGGAAAAGGTGTTCAGTTGAAACAAATTCATCTTTCAGATATTCTGCCAGCTTGACCGAGTGTTCAATGACCTGCGCAAAATCAGCATTCAGATAAATCTGATACGCTGGCGCGATGGTACTGCGCGTTTCCGGAGTTTCGATCGCTTCCAAGACAGAATCGGTCAAAAGCATCGTGTCCACCTCCAGGCGTTCTAAAATGGAATTCACCATGCTTTCATCTTGAAGCAAGAGCGCTGAGAGGAGATGCAGGGTGGAAACATGATTTTGGCCACGCTCAATAGCAAGCTCGTGAGCTTTTTTGATCGCGTCTTTGGCTTTGGTTGTAAATTTATTTAAGGGAGGCATAAAAATAAGTTTGATAGTTTAAAATAGAAAGTGGGAAACTAAAAAAATTATTGCTTCAGGGGAGAAAAGACTTTCAGGGAATCCAAAATGGTTTGAACAGAAGCAAAAGAAGTGCTGCCATCTAAAAGCGCAATCCCGAGAGCGTTTCCGTCTAAGTCGAGAACCAGTCCTCCGGCGCTTGATTTGGTTACACTGATTTCCAAATTGTCAGTTCCATCAAAAATAAACGAAGAAATAGAACTACCTAATATTATGACCTTTTGGCCGGTTTTCATTTTAGATAAATTGCCAAAAGTTGGAACGGTGAGAACAAGCTTGCCCGCTGGATCAATCGGCGCTCCAACCCGAAGGAACGAAAAACCTTTGTCAGTGCCAAGAAATTCTGCTTTGAACTTTCCACTGGCATTCTTTACGTAGTAAACTTCTTTGTCCGGAACCTGAGTTGCATCAGCCACGATTATTCCATCACTCGAAACAGCGAATCCTCGCCCGGCAGATATTTCTGAGGGGATGCCGTTCTGATCCAAGCCTTCTTTGGTTATGGAAAACACAGCTGATTGATTCTTGGCAATGGCATCTACTACCAAATCTTCCTCTTTTACTACAACGGTTTGCGCTTGATTATTTCCTTCGCTCGGAACTATCTTTTCTACTGTTTGTCGCACGATCCGATTGATCGGCATGGTAACCGAAGCCGGAGCTTGTTGCAAAAGAGTAACCGTCACGATTCCCGTGGCGATAGAAGTAATGAAGCTGATCAAAATAGCAAGTAGTATCAGCTGCTGTTTGTTTAAATCTTTCATGTCCATAGCCCTATTATACCCCGAATGTTGGTTTTTGCAAAATCTGATTTTGGTCGTGTTTCATTTTTTCACGGACGATTCTTTCGATTTCATAAGGATTTTTTACATTCTTAAAATCTACCACTACTTTCTCAACGCTGGCCGTATCAAAATCTACCCGGCCGATGCCGAAAATTTTCTGAAAAAAGTTTTGAGTAATTTCTATGTCTTGGATTTTTTCAAATTCCACGAATTTGCGCGAAGTGGAAAACATTTTATATTCTCGCGCAACCCCGCCATCCAAAATATAATAAGTTTCCGCTCGACGGGAAACTTCCCCGCCGAGAAAAATGAGTATCCCAAACAAAAGTCCGATCGCCCCGAGCATCCAATTATAAAAAAGTGTAATTATCCCGGCCAACATCAAAACAGACCCCAAAAAATATCGACTAAAAAATCCCAAAAAATACGGATGCATCTTCTTGATTACTTGTTCTTGTTCCATGGTTAATTTTTCGTCTCAACAATGTTTCCCGTGTCCTTTAAGGAATCCAGTCTTTTAATAAAGTGCTCTTTGAGTCTTTCTTGGTATGCTAAAGAAATATTTAGCGCTTCTTTGATAGTAACGGGCTGCTCACTTGTATTATCCGGGTCAGTCTCGATTTTTGTAAACCTGTTATACATTTCGGAAGGAACTTCTTTTCGCGTACAAAATCTTTCCTTAAAATACGGAGTCACCACCGGGAATTCGGTAAACCCCGCCTGCTGGGTTCCATTTATAATCCATCTTTGGTGAAATTTATCTGGTAGAAGTCTTACTTCTTCTTTAAAATATTCATTCCAATCCACACTAAGAGCTTCTTTTATCAGAGAAATATTTTTTTCAATTAAAGGCAAGGAGTTTTGCTCTATTTTTTGAGTTTCGCTAATTTCTTGGGTTTCTTTAATATCTTCTTTTTTGATAATTTCTTCTGGAACTTTTTCATTTCTAGGCACATTTGTCATGTTATCTAAATTTTCCATATTTTTTACATATAATTTTAATTATTACCGCTTAGGACCATAAGCAATAAAAGACTAGGATTTACTGTTTAATTATACCATTTGCCGAGTTTTCGCAAAATCTCGAAAAGAGCGCGGAGGGTATAGTCTAAGTCGGATTTAGTGGTTGCGCGACCGAAGGAAAAGCGCAATGAACCTTCATGTTTGCGACAAATATCTTTATCGCCAGAGCGAATGGCTCGGAGGATATAAGAACCAGCTTTGTTGCCGGATTTGCAAGCGCTTTTTTCGGAAAGATAAATTCCGCGGGCAGAAAGCTCAATCACGACCAGGTCGCTCGGAATTTTCGGAATGGTAATATTCACGTTGTTCGGCAAGCGCTTTTTCTCGTCGCCGTTTATCAATATTCCGACATCCTTAAGGACCTCGGAATGTTGTAATTGGTCAATAAAATATTCCTGAAGTCGAAACAGGCGCTTTGATTCTTTTTCTTTAATTCCTTCGGTGATTTTGAGTGCTTCCGCCAATCCTACCGCCCCGGCCAGATTTTCCGTACCTGGGCGAATCCCCCCTTCCTGGTCTCCGCCAAACAAAATTTTTCCGAGCGGAGTGTGCCGTTTTACATACAAGGCACCAACCCCTTTGGGTCCGTAAATCTTGGTTCCGGAAAAAGACAAAAGATCAATCCCCAACTTCTCGACGTTTATTGGCAAATAATTCACCGCTTGAGTGGCATCGATGTAAAAAACAGGAAAATTGACTCCCCCGGGAAGGACCTCAGGGTTCCCCGCCAATTTGTTTTTTCGAAAATGTCTGATCGCTTTTGCTATTTCCCCAATCGGCTGAATAGTACCGATCTCGTTGTTGGCATACATCACCGAAACAACTGCTGTGTTTGGGCGGAGAGCTTTTTTTATTAGGGCGGGATCCACCACTCCACTCGACGGAACCGACACATAAGTCACTTCTGCCAGATGATTTTTCTCCAAATACCGACAAGTTTCCAAAACCGAAGAATGTTCTATGTTGATAGTTACAATGTGCGGAGTGCCTTTCCATTTTTCTAGCACCCCTCGGATTGCTAAATTATTGGACTCGGTCGCTCCAGAAGTAAAAATTATTTCATCGGGATGGGCAAATAGGATCTTTGCGATGTCTGCCCGGGCTTGTTCTAGTTTTTTCTTTACTTCGACCCCAAGCAGGTGAATCGACCCGGGGTTGGCAAAATTTTCTTTAAAAACTTTCGTCATAACGGCAAAAACCCCAGGATCGATCGGGGTGGCAGAAGCGTAATCCAGGTATATTTCCCTTGCCCGCACCAAAGCTTTGGCAGAAGGGTTTGATTTTTTGGTTGATTTTGGCACCAAGATAGTATAATATTAATTCCCATGAACACAAAGCTCCAAATCGCTTTTTTTGTTTTAATTGCCATACTGTTTTTGATAAACAGCTTCTGGGTAGTCGGCACCGAGCGCCGCCTGAAAAGGTTCTTTTTGGGGAAAAAAGCGAAGGATCTAGAAGACACAATTGAGAGCCTGGAAAACGACATCTCAAAACTGAAAAAGGCCAAGGAAAATACTGAACGGGAGCTATCTGAAATTAATGCCAAACTTCGAAAAAGTATTCGAGGACTAGAAACTGTTCGTTTCAATCCTTTCCCCGACCAAGGAAGCAATCAGAGTTTTGCCATTGGGCTTCTTAATGAAGATAAAGATGGAGTGGTCATCTCAAGCCTGTATTCCCGAGAACGAATGAGTATTTTCGCCAAGCCGGTCAAGGACGGAAAATCGGAGTATGAGCTTTCCGACGAGGAAAAAGAAGCGTTGGAAAAAGCCAAAGTATAAAATGGATAAAAAAGATAAAAAAGAAAATATGGTTGAAAGGCCGCCCGTAATCGTAGTGATGGGTCATATTGACCATGGCAAATCGACTCTACTCGACTATATTCGAAAATCAAATGTCGTCGAGGGCGAAGCTGGGGGCATTACCCAGCATATTTCCGCGTATGAAGTCCTGCATAAGGACGAGGGTGGGCAAGATCGAAAGATCACTTTTTTGGATACTCCGGGACACGCAGCTTTTTCGAAAATGCGCGAGCGTGGAGCACAAATTGCCGACATCGCTATCTTGATCGTTTCAGCGGAAGACGGAGTGAAACCCCAGACTATCGAAGCTTGGAAAACTATTACCGAAAATGAAGTCCCTTGTATTGTGGCCATCAACAAAATCGACAAGCCCGGCGCCAATGTAGAAAAAACAAAAATGGAATTGGCCGAGAACGAAATCTATTTGGAAAATTATGGCGGGAAAATTCCTTTCGCCCTGATTTCCGCCAAAACCGGCGCCGGAATCGACAACCTTCTTTCCCTGCTTCTCATCCTAGCAGACCTGGAAAATCTTTCCGGCAGTCCGGAAAAAGAAGCGACTGGTTTCGTGGTCGAAGCCAATTTGGATTCGAAGCGCGGAATCCAAGCGACCTTGGTAATCAAAGATGGAACCTTGAAAAAGGGAATGACCGTAGCTGTTGGAAGCACTATCTGTTCTACCAGAATCATTGAGAATTTTTTGGGACGCCCGATAAACGAAGCTACTTTCTCTTCTCCGATCAAATTGGTTGGTTTTGACAAAATTCCTTCAATTGGATGCAGATTCGTTTCTTTTAAAAATAAAAAAGACGCCGAAAGCTATAGAGAGAGCGCCCAAGAAGGCGCTTGTGAGAAATTCGCCTCGGCTAGCGACCCAAACAAAAAAATAATTCCAATAGTGCTGAAAGCTGACGTGGCAGGATCTTTGGAAGCAATAGAAAAAGAAATCGGAAAGATAAAAAATGACAACACTGAATTCCGTATTATTCAAAAAGGTGCAGGTACCATCTTGGAATCGGACGTCAAAGCAGTGGCTTCTTCGGAAGACGCGCTCGTTGTCGGTTTCAATGTGAAAGCGGATCGAAGTGCAGTAGAGCTCGCCGAAAAAAGAGGTATTGCTATTTCCTATTTCAACATTATTTATAAATTGACTGAATGGCTTGAAGAAGAAATGGAACACCGCCGCAAGCGGGTGGAAACCACCGAGATAACAGGCAAAGCCAAGATTTTGAAAGCGTTTAGCCGAACTCGTGAACGTCAAATCCTAGGCGGAAAAGTCCAAGAAGGAGTTATAACCTTAAATGGTACGGTGAAAATAATGCGTCGGGATTTTGAGATCGGCACTGGACGGATAGTAAACTTGGAGAAAAACAAGACTAAAACTTCCAATGTGGAAGAAGGTACAGAATTCGGCATGATGATCGAATCCAAAATAGAAGTGGCCCCCGGAGATTTGATCGAATCGTTCACCATAGTCCAAAAATAAAATGGAAAAAACCAGTCGAAACGAAAAAGTAGCCAATCTGATTAAAGAGCTTGCGGCGACTTTTTTGGAGCGCGAAAGCAACAACACTTCGCTCGTGACCGTAACAGGGGCCAGCGTTTCGTCCGACCTTAAACTCGGCACTGTTTTTATAACTGTTTTGCCGGAGGAAAAAGAACATGATGCCCTAGATTTCGCTAAACGTAAACGCAGCGAACTCCGGGATTTTGTGAAAAAGAATTTAAATACCAAATCTATCCCCTTCCTCGATATTGAAATAGATCAAGGCGAAAAACACCGCCAGCGAATCGACGAACTCCTTCGGGAAAAATAATTATCGAGGGCTACCCTCGATATTTCTAAGACGGGAGCAAGGCTTCCGTCCATTTTCCGTAATTAACCATAAATAACTTGCATAATATGTTTTTACCACCTATAATTAGAAGATGGGAATAAAGCACAAGGTTAACGAAAAATTCTTTGAAAAGTGGTCTCCTACTATGGCCTACGTTTTGGGTTATATTTATGCCGATGGAAATTTAATCGATGATCCATATATGCGAGGAAAATACATAAGCGTAACTAGCGTGGATGTTGATTCTATCTTGAGAATAAGAAACTGGCTGAAATCCGAACATAAACTAAGAAAAACTAGATCTCATTTCGCTGGCTCGAGGGATTGCTATCTTTTGAGAATTGGTAGTCATAAAATTTATGATGATCTTTTTACTCTGGGACTCCGACCTAATAAATCTCTGACAATAGATTTTCCAGAAATTCCGAAAAAATATCTTTGGCATTTTATAAGAGGATACTTTGACGGTGACGGTTGTATTTATTTCGAAAGAAGAATGGGAAAAAATAAAAAATTAATTGTAAAAAGGATTAGAGTTATTTTTACTAGTGGAAGTAAGATATTTTTAGAAAGTATGAGTAAAAAATTAATAGATTTTGGATTAGAAAAAGGGAAAATATATTTGAGTAAGCGATCTTATCAGTTGGTGTATAACAACAAAGACTCTTTGTTGTTTTTCAAATTAGTTTATAAAAACACTGGAAAAAATTCCTTTTTTATGCGAAAATTCAAAGTATTCGAGGAATACTTAAAGTTAAGGCCTTCGAATGTAGATAGGGGTATAAAAAAGATACTGGGAGTTCATACTGGCCATGTGGTGAAGTAGCTAACACAGCGGTCTGCAAAACCGCCACGCGTGGGTGCAAATCCCACCATGGCCTCCCTGCCCGAGTGGCGGAACTGGTATACGCGCACGACTTAAAATCGTGTCTCGCAAGGGATGTGGGTTCGATTCCCACCTCGGGCACAGTGATTATTT
>Ga0172375_10000888_pt1 | contig 48302 bp, 42 predicted proteins | sample LakKiv1m_FD_114537 | JGI IMG/M metagenome (GOLD analysis project Ga0172375, IMG submission 114537) | Freshwater microbial communities from Kabuno Bay, South-Kivu, Congo - kab_092012_11.1m | ecosystem: Environmental > Aquatic > Freshwater > Lake | place: Democratic Republic of the Congo... | reverse complement strand
CGTCCCTGGGGAGACTGCTCCAAACCGGAGGTTGATGGGACGGCCCTTGGCGACGGCATCTGCCACGTAGGCGGTGAAGTCCGTGCCCGCGATGGAGCCCAAAGGAGACAAGACCCGGACCTTGAATGGTTCTTCGGACAGGTGGTTGAAGGGCTCGTAGACCACATCCGCCACGATGGCGGGGTCGTACAGGCTGTCGGGAATCCCCTTGTAGGCATCCCAGGGCGTCGGTCGTGTCGAGGACGACACGAAGGGGGGAGTCACCTCGCAGTGGGTTGCATCCAGCACCGAGGTCACAATGTAGGACCCCGAAGCCATCTTGATCCGGAAGCCCCCTCGGAGGACCGGCAGCCACACCAGGTTCCCGGAGTTGTCGATCCGCTGCTGCCCCGTAGCGGGGTCAATCTCGGGGTCCGTCGAGTTCGCCAGGAAGTTGGCGGAGGGGTCCGTGAAGAGGGTATGCCCAGCGACGTAGGCTCCCTGTGCCCCAGAGACCATCCACGCCCCGTACCTCGTGACAAGCTGAGCGACCCCAGGTCCCCCATCCTCGGACAGGATGTAGTCCACACCCTGCTCCTGGACCTGGTATGGCCCCCCTGACTCGGCGGCGTACAGCCCCCCTGAGATGCCCGGAGCCCCGAGCAACGTTTCAGGGACCACGTTGGCTTGCCCCAGGAACAGGGAGGTCGTGGGGGTCTCCACACGGTTGGAGGAAGAGGACTGCTCCAGCCAGGCGAACTTGCCCTCACCGAACCGATGCTGGATGTCCACGAAGTGCTCCAGCCTCTTGTCGATCAGGCGGACATCATCCCCTTGCACGGTCATCATCTGGAGGTTGAAGAACACCCCCTCATCGAACCCGGCGATGTCCTCCACCGGGGGGTAGTCCAGGAACTGAAACGGAGAGGGCAGGATGGACTCCGAGAGCACGGCGTCCGTCAGACGCACCTGAGCATTGTAGTCCGCATCCGCCTTGCTGCGGTCGAGGTTCAGGAGGCTCCGGGACAGCCCCAGGGAGATGCCCGCGTCAGAGAGCCAGTTGGGCTTCCCGCCCTTGACTCGCCACCCTGGCAGGAACCCCAGAGCCGCACAACCGCTGAGATCCTTCACGGACCCCCAACCGATCTGCACCTCTCCCGTCGTCGGGGTCGCCGACTCCAGAAGAATCCGGTCGCCGACCCCTCGTGCAATACCTGTCCCGGCTTGGGCGGTGATCCGTGCCTGGATGGAGGCTGCGACCTCATCTGCCGTGTAGAAGGCCTGTGCCGGAAGGGTGTTGGCGTGCCAGTCGTGGGCCACCCCGTCGATGGCGAAGTACAGCACCTCATCCCCCACGAACCGGAAGATGATGCGGTTCCGGGAGTAGACCCGAGCCAACGTCGTGTAGGTCGAAGGGTTCAAGGTCGCTTGGAGGAAGTAGACCGGCTTGCCCACCCCGAACAACGTGCGGTCGGGAGTTCCAATCTGAACCCGAGACCCTCTGTCCCCCGTACCCAGGGCCACAGCCTCCTTGGCGATGTAGACCTTCCCACCTGGAACCTGGAAGGGGAAGTCCGGCAACTCACTGTTGCGGTCCACGATGACCGTCTCGGTCACCGCCCCGGCACGGGCGAAGATGATCGTGTCCCCCACACCATCTGCTACTTCCCGGACCAGACCCAGCGACTGAGGTGAAGGCAAGGTGTCCCCACCTGGGCGAACAGGCACGGCCACCAAAGCAGGGTTCACACCATCGGGGACCGGAACCGAACCCGTACCATCCGGGAGGTTCAACACCCCGGACACCCCGAGCCCCATGTAGGCTTCCAGGTACGTCCCCTGGAGGTCCTCCGGCCACGGGGATGCTTCCGGCAAGTACATGAACCCCAAAGCAGACAGATCCGGTGTGACACCATCCTGCTGCACCAGGCGAACGGGTGCTTTGGTGGGCTGAGGCATGGCATTGAGGGCACAGCCCTCGTAGTAGACCGTAGCCCCCAGGAAGTGCTTGTTGAACTCCGGCTGCTTGGGGTCCGCCTTGCGGATGTCCATCAGGCTCAACCGCACCCGACCTGTGCTCAACGCCACCAGACAGGTGCCCTCATCGGGCTCGGCGGCGGTTTCGAGTTCGGTCTCCGTCTCCACCACCGTCGCCAGAAGGGGCGACCGATTGGCGATGCGAAGAATCGGGTAGTCCGTGGGTCCTGGGATCGGAGCCACGTAGATGGGGGCGGCCTGAAGGGGGCCCAAGACACCTTCGGCGTCTGCCTGGAAGGTGTTGTAGCTGTACCACACGGTCAAACCCGCATGGAGTGTGACGTACTGGGGACTGAAGGCCAGGTTCCCCCGAGCCTGGCCGACAACCCCTGCCAGCTTCGTCCCCGAGAAGTCGAAGCTGGAGACTTGATCGTCCGCGACCACCTGGATGCCGGTGAATCCGTCAGCATCGTTGGCCCCAACAGGCAAGCTCAGCGCACCAGGGCTCGTGCCCAGCCGCAGCATGGCGTACTCATCGGGAGTCGCCACGTCTCCTGTCAGAATGGCACCCAGGGGCAGGGTCCGAAGAGCCGGAGTCAGGGTGTACGTGGTGTCGAACGCCAGGACCCCGAGATTGATAGGGGCGGAGCCCTTGTAGGGCTTCCACCTCTGAAGTCTGCCATCCCAACCGAATCTCGTCTCGTAGCGGTCGTTCTTCGTCCACCAGAACTTGAGAGGGGCGATGGTGTACCGGACGCCCGTGATGGTGTCTCCCCGTTCTAGGGAGAGCCCCCCACCGAACACCGACGCCACTGTCCCTGGGACCATTGCTCCCGAGTAGACGTTGAGGTCCGTCAGGGTGACCGACCCTGTTCGTCCCGTCTGGTCCCCGACTGCTGGGATGACCACCTCGTAGGGAGCCGACCCCAACCGACCTGCTGCGGGGTTGTCCTCGTTGATCCAGCCGAGATCGTCGTAGGTCTTGTCACCGCGAGCTACGACCACATGGGTGATGGTCCCGATCTCCCGACCGCCATCATCCATCACCACCACCCGGAGGCTGCCATCCGAGTAGGGGGCCAAGGGGTCCAGGAGGTTGTCGATGGGAGACACGCTCCCCACGGGAATGCGACCAGAACCCTGGTCCTGCCACCAGGCAGAGTCCGTCACCAGAGCCAACTGGGAGGAGTTGGCCGCCCACACCAGGTACTCCTGCGGAGTCGTACCGGGGGCTTGAAGGACGGCGGCTCGGTATTGATCCCCCGAGAGGTCCACCATCGCCAGCGTGCCGGGCAAAAGCGGCACTTCGGGGCTAGCAGCCGTCCGCACCGGAGGTTGTCGCACGTCCCGGAAGACACCGTTGAGAGGCTCACTCGATGCCGCCGAGTTACCCGGAGCCATCTGGGGTGCCCGAAGAACCTGACCTGTAAACGAGATCCCCATTCAGATCACCACCGAGGTTGACTGCCCCATCGCTGACGCCGGACTAGGCGGTCCCACCACCGTACCCGTTCCGGTCAAGGTCAGGAGATGAGCCGAGATGCCCGTCCCCAACCCGGTAGCCATCTGAGCCGCTGCTGGCCCGGCTCCCATCATCGCGGTCATATAGGCCAGCAACTGTGCGATCAACAGCGGGGGGTTGACCACGAATGCCTTGGAGACATCGACCCCCACGCCGACACCTACTACGCCTCCGGCGTACTGACCGGACTTTGTGAAGGTCTTAGCGAGTCCCTTGGAGACGACCATCCCCAGAGAGACCGACAACGGCCCCAGCATCCCCGCACTCATCAGCCCACCGATGACCAGAGGTGGGTTGGAGACGAGGACCAGACGAGTCGTGGGAACGTTGATGGCACCGGCCCCCGCCGTCCCTGTACTGACCCCCTTGATCAGCACACCCCCAGTCTTCAGCCACGTTGCCACAGCACAAGAGATCGCCCAGGCCAACTTGTCGAAGGTGTAGCCCTCTAACTCGAAGATCCCCCCATCCCGAGCCCGGTTCAGATCCGCATAGAGTTGGGGAGGGGTGATCATGCGTTGCTATCCTGCGGAGACGATGTGGTTTTTGGCTCCGGCACCCCAAGTCAGGTAAGGCAACCCTGTGAAGGGCTCAATTGACCCAGCACAAAGAATAGGTCCTTGATCTGGACCCAGAATAGGAGCCCCTAGTGTGAGAACCGCCCCTGACCGAATCGTGACAGGCCCCGTGGACTCCACCGTTGCCGAGACAGACCCCTTCATCTCAGCGGACCCTGCCGTTGCCGTCAGGGAGAGATTGCCTGCCACCGCTCGACCCGCGATCCCCTTGGAAGTGTCCACCTCCAGGGTGTTCAAGCCCGCCTGGGCCTTCCAAGTGCCCTGGTTCGTCTTGTAGGTCAAGTTCCCCACAAGCACCGTGGTCGTGTGGTTGCCCAGCTTGAAGGTCTCGTTCCTGTCCCCCCAGAGGTAGGTGACCTCCTCGCACACCAGTCCGGCATACATGGGGTTGTAGCTCCGCTCATGGATTGCACCCGAAGAGGGGAGCATGTTCTTCGGTCCGCTGAAGGTGTCGGATCGCTTCCCGGTCACCACCACCTTCATGTCTTCGGTGGTCTGGGTCAGTTGCTTCGCTGCCGAGAGGGAGATCCCGTCCAAGCCGTTGATCTCTACCTTGGAAGCATTCAGTTCCAGGAGCTTTCCCTTGATGAGCACCGCTCGGTCTGCCCACAGGCGAGCGTTCGTGCGAGCCCGGATGTCCACCGCAGGAACGGTATCCCCCTTCCCATTGGACCCGTAGGCCGTCTCCATCCAGTCCTCCTCCCCCTTCGGTGACCCACCACCATAGATGACGACGGGGCCTTGCTCACTGCGGAGACGGAGACTGTTCTTGGAGAGGGTCCCCAGGTGGATGCCACCTTTGAGTTGCATCTCCAGGGCACCACCAACGGCAAAGCGCATACCCCCAGCGAAGGCAACATCGAGGCTGGAACCATCGACAGGCCCGGAGAAGTACGCCCGTGCCTGCCCCTGCTTGTTCACCGACCACCAGGTCGGAGCCAGTACCCCTCCAAGGGGGGTCAGCCGAAACAGCGTGGCAGCGTGTTCTGCCAAGGGAGTCCCTGTAGTCCCCTGTGCCGTGGACCCTACCTGGATCGGCTCCAAGCGGGGTCCTATCCCCCCAAAATCATCAAAGACCCTGGCAACTAGCGGGACACCGTATTCCTGACGACCCCTAGCGGAAAAGGGATCGTTGCCCACCACACTCCCCAAAACCCACTCGATGTACGGGGTGTTGGGGGACACGCCAGGGGTATCAGGGTCAGAAGGTGGAAGCCGCTCGGCATCGAACCCGTCTGTCTGCTCCGTGACCGGGAGGAGCCCATTAGAGGTGTGAGCCACCTCGATGCGGTGCTCCGTCAGAACCGCCCCTTCCGGTCGGAGCACCCCATTGTCGGGGCCATCCGCCATGACACGGTAGATGTTCTTCCCGGCGTACACCGCATCGTTGATGAAGTTGGCGTCAACCGCACAACCCTGCTCGTCAATGTAGCCTCCCCGGCGCAGGAACTGATAGGGGTCGAACTCCGCCTGAGTGGCATCGAGTGTGCCCCCCAAGTCCTCACCGTTGTCCCCGAGGACCCGATGGAACACGTCTGCGGGGGTCAGGAACCCAGGGAGACTCGTGGGACTGTCCACAAGGTCCGCTTCGGGTACGGGTACATCCCCCAAAGCCTGCATTGGGGAGTCCCAGATGAGTCCGTCCGAGAACATCGTCGTGGGGAGCCGGAGGGCATCCCGCTGGACCATGCCTGCATAGACCCGTGTCCCTGCCAGAGCCGTGAACTGCTGCAAGGCTCGGGTCACGACGGCCTGGTCAGCATCCCGAAGGATGAACTCATTCCCCCGGCGGTTCACCAGGTGGGCACTCTCGTCCAGAACCAGGTCGGAGCCTTGAGATGACGAGGCTACGATGTTGCCAGGCTGGATGTGGCGGAGCTTGTGCCTGACACGGTCGGAGACCCCCCGGATCTCCTCCTGACCCCGGGAGGATGAAGCATCGTGCTCATCCTCGGTGAACCCCGCCGTGACTAGCCAGTCACGGCCAGGCCAGACACCGGGGATGATCCAGTTGAGAACTACGGGTGTCTTGGTGCCCCGTGCCTCCGATGTATCCTGGGGGAGCCAGCCCACCACGCAGTAGTCCCCGACCTCCGGCATCGCACCGAAGAAGTGCCTGGCACCGGCACCGGGGTAGGTCATAGGAACAGGAACCCGCTCGAACTCCTGCTCCGTCCCGATCATCGTGCGGAGGGTGACGAGGTGTTCCTCGTAGTCCACCCCCACGACACGACAAACCCCCAGCCCAGTCGATCCTCCCTGGTCAGGATGCTGATCCCGGAGCTTCTTCTTGAGGTACTCTGGCTCCTGGGTGATGTCCCCTAGATGTAGACTGGTCAGAGAGGCTACTGGGCGGCGTCCTTCGCTCATGTCACTTCTCCTCGCCCTTCTTCAGCTTGTCCTTGGCCGTGCTGGCGGCGGCGTATGCCTCAAGAAGAGCCTGCTTCTGAGCCTCTGTTGCATCTCGGCCCTGAGCAATGAAGCTGTCCTGTTCCCCCTGTGCCACGGAATCAATGCCAAGGGTGCCGAGAAACTGGGAAACGACCCCGGATGAACCCTTGTCCAGCATTTGGCCCCGAAGGGCCTGTTGCTGGAGATCCCACTGGGCGGCAGCTACTTCGGACCCGGCCCTGACCCACCGAGTAACTGCATCATCGGGACTTGTACCATAACCCTCCTGGGTCTTCGCACCCGAGGCCCCCACAGGAATGAACCCTGTCTGCCCGAAGGCTTCAAGTTGCATCGACGCCTCCGCAGCCTTGCAATTACAGATATGCCCCGTGGGCTGGGGATTCAGGTCCGCCAAGGAAAAGGCCGCGTTGACCAGAGGGATCTTCTGGATGGCGGACTCGCTGTTGACGAACAGGTTGGCAAGATCGAAGTCCAATTGGCTCGTCTCAGACCCCTTGTTAATGGCCGCCGAGTAGTCGAGGATCTGCTTGTCTGTCAGGTTCTTGGACCGCAACTGCCGGAGAGCCTCATCGTTGAGGTACTTCGCCTGGTCAGCCCGATTTGCCGCCGTCCCTTTGGTCGTGACCGGGACCGTTACAGTCTTGCCCTTCTTCATCTTGGTCTCATAGGTGGGGACGCCTATGTTGCCATGCTCCACGTAGAACTTCAGAATCTGGTCCACCAGGTTCTTGTCGAGCAGACTGAAGATGTCGTGCTTGTGTAACTGGGCGAACACACCCTCAGGGTCGATAGAAACCCCCCGGCCGTACCGGTAGGACCCAAGGACATGGTAACCCTGTGCATCGGACACGGGGAATACCGGACTGTAGGTCGTCTCCCCCTTGTAGACCTTTGTTGTGGTAGCCCCCTTGCTCTTGGCTTTGGATGCAGCACCCACCGTGAACCCGTTGTTAAAGGCCGAAACCGCAGCATCCCGCTTCGCCTGGTCCGCCTTCATCTCGGCGCTGTCACACGCTTTGAGGGCGGTCGCCACCTGCTTGAGCATGTTCTTGGCAAGAGCCGCTTGAACCTTGCCCACCAACGCAGCCAGTGGCTTCTTGGTTATCGTGACACCCAAATCCACCTTTCCATCGGCGTTCCCCGCATACTTGTACATGCCGATTTCGTGGGAAAGAGTGACGGATTTTGTCCCTACGGTTACTGTGGTGGGCATTGGGAAACTGGACTTGGCCTTGAGAAAGATGGACTTGGTCTTGGAACCATCCGATGCCGCTGCCTTCATTGCTACCACACCCGCTTCGGCTCTACCTGCAACATTGTCCCAGGCGTCCTTGAACGTGGCAGCGAACGCCCTATTCGTTGCGGGCTCTGCGGAGGGCTTGAGCAACTCATTGACCTTGGCCGTGACAGCAGGCCCAACCCCCGAGACATGGGCCAGGTTGCCATGCGTGGTGACGTTCTTCAGCAAGGTCACATCCTGGACTGTGAACATCAGCTCCATCACCTCACTAGTGGCATAGACCTCACCCTTCGGATGTCCCGGCTTGCTCGTCAGCACCCGGATGCCTACCTGGGGCGTACCCGGAACCAACTGAGCCTCGGGAGGAATCTCACCAGGGCCCCCTTGGGGGTTCTTGGTATACATCATCACTGTCGGAACAGTGTCGGGAGGCGTGCGTGTCAACTCCGCAGGGGAGAGCGTCTCTAGATGCTTGTTCTCGTACTTGGATTGCCGGGGGCCTTGCTGCACAGGATTCGGGTGCGATGCCGAGTAGTACCTATACTGTCCAGGCTGCTGCCCGTTGGAGAACGTGGCCTTCTTGTCGGAGAGCATGTCCAAAAGATTGACCGTGCTGGACAAGTCCGACCGACCCTGAAAGTCCGCCTGGCTACGATAAGCCCACATGGTTTCCGACAAGATGTTGAGCAGGAGAGCCACCGCAGGGTGTTGGTCAAAGTCCTCCCATTCGGCCTCCAGTTTTCCCTTGGCCTCTGCCAGTTGCCCCTGCAAGGCACTCAACTTGTCCTGTGCGGCCTGGATCTTCTTTGTCAACTCCGCCATCGTCTTCTCTAGTTGGGCGGCCTCTTTTCCATCCCCCTGCCGCTTCGGGTTGTTATGGGCAGCGGCATACTGATTCTGGAGGTTGTTGATATCCCGGTGGACAGCATCAATCTTCTGCTTGGAATCGGCCCCCTTCTTGATGCCCGCCTTGAGCAGTTGGCTGTACTCCCGTGCAGCGAACAAGATGTTGATGGGACCTTCCGAGTCGGCTTTTTTCCCCTTGGGACCCTTCTTCTTCGCCTTCTCCACAGGTCCAGATTCATTCCCCGTATCCAGGAAAAACGGGATATCCTCTGACCGACCCGTCGTCTCGGGGGCTATGCCAGGAATCACCCTCGTATACGTGTAATAGGTCGCAGTCCCCTCGGAGGACACCTCCTTGATGATCCCAAACTCATTGGACGATGCCATCCGCAACAGGTCCTTGATCACCCGCATGTCGGCAATGTTCTCTATGTCGGTCCCCACGATGTAGAACAGGGGGTTGACCTTCGTAGGGTCCAACGCCATGATCACATTTGGGAATCCCGACAACCGGGGCTTGCCGCTCGGGTCTCGTACCTCCAGAGGACGCTCCGGCAAAAGAGTGTCCCCCAGGTCGATGGAGGATATCCCCTGCTTGGTCTGTTCCCCTTCCCTGCTGGGGGTTCCGGGAGCGTAGAACTTGGATCGCTTGCCCACAAGCTGAAGAGCCGTCGTGCATTGCCCACCGACACTGTGGGAGTGGGCGAAGCTAGAACAGTAGTAGTAGCAGTCGAGGTACGGGATGTAGACGGGGTAACCCGGTCGGAGTTCAGGCCGGATGGGGATCGTGACCGATGCAGAGTTCACCCCGATGTTCATCACGTCCATGCGGTTGACCGCCGCGAAGAACATCGACTTGGGGTCGTTGAAGTAGTTGGTCTCGTAGGTCCCGGGACGCCAACCGAACTGAGCAATCAGCCGGTAGTCCAGGAACTGACCCCGGACGCCCCACTCGTTCTCGGTACCCGTCCCCAGAAGGTTCTGGAAGGCAGAACCCTTGACGGTCATATAGGTGACCTGGGGCTCCTTCTCCGAAAAGGCTATGTTGATGAGGTCAATGTCTTCCAGGCGATAGACTCGGCTACTGCTGGTGTCCAAGTTCCACATGGGGGGCTTGAACACGAAGTCCCCATCGACATCCTGGTAGAACTCAAACCCTGTGATGCCACAGACCTTCTGGGCTACGTCGAGCTTGGACTCGTAGCTCGACTCGAACAGGTTGATGTTGCCCCAGTCGCCGATGTTGGAGACGAACGCCTGCATCTCCAGGATGTTGATCTCAAACTTCGCCTGCTCCGTGGGCTTCGACTTGTCAGCGAACTTGGTCGCTTCCAGAGCGGACCGGACATTTGGCCCGCTGTAGAGCCCCACCGCCGTCATCTGAGAACCGATGTTTGTCTTGGTCCCGAAGTCCTTGGGATCCTTGTAACGGTCCCGCAACGCCCGAGTCATCGCCCCAGCCGACTTCCGACTGAGCCACGCCGCTGCCATCGTCGTGAACAACTCCCCCGTCGCTCCGTGCATCCTCAACCGAGTCCCCTGAGCAAACCGCTTCTCCCAGTAGCGGAGGTTCAGAGAGAACAGGGTCTCCCCGCTGTAGGTCTTCGCCTTCTGGTTGGACTTGTCACTGAGGGCAAACCCCACACTTCCGGCTGCCCCAGCCGTGTCGTAGTGGAGCTTGTACATGATGGCGTAGGGGTGCATCCCAGTGAAGTTGTTGCCCACCAGAGACATCTTGTTCTTCGAGTTCGTCGGGCGGGCACCGAACACCGAGGCATTCGTGCTCATGTTGTGGTACTGCCAGAAGTGCAGCATCGAGTTGCAGGTAACCTGGATGCTGCTCACACCCCCCGCCCAGTTGATGTTGGTAGACGTGACGACCCCGTGAAAGACGTGGTAGTACGGGTACGCCATCGTGTCCTCGATGCCCAACCCGTCCAGCCCCATCGCCTCCAGGAACGACGGTCCGAACTCCCCCTGGACGATCTCCCCCGAAGAAGTCTTGGGGGGTGCTTCAGTCTCCTGCCCGGCGTTCTGCACCCCAGGGGTCTGTAGGGATGCAACCGCCGCTGCGGCCTTGGCTTTCTCGGCTGCCGCCACCGTTGCCGAGAAGTTGGGGTCTTCCCAGGCAGCACCGAACCACGCCTTGCCCCGCTTCTGCCGCTTCTCATGCCCACCATCCCACTTGGCTTCCCACTGAGGTCGGGTGTACTGGACTGTCTTGTTCCGCCAGGGAAGCTCCTTGGGGTTCCGGTTCCCCAGCCCCAGCGACGAGCCGTAGAAGGCAGTGAAGTTCTGGGAAGGGGACTTACCCTCATTCACGGAAACCTTGCTTGCAGGAGAGCTAGACGGGATGGCAGCGATGATCCGCTTGATGTTCGTCTCGGGGTCCAAGGCATTGTAGGTCGTGGCTGTATCCGCAGTGCCTGCCACCTTCCCTACCTCAAAGACCCGGCTCTCCTTCCCCAACCCCCCGGGGTCCAACTGGAACAGCCCCAGACCCGGACCGCCCTTCTGCTTGACGTTGTGCAACCCGGACTCGCCATAGGACTGCACGATAGCGGCGACGGCTGCTGCGGGCGTGTACCCCGCCTCCGTCAGCATGTTGTAGATGAGAGCCGCGTTCTCCTGCTGGTCCGTCTTGAGCTTCATCCGGCGGAAGCCGTCCGCCACGACCTCCGGCACGTCCTTGCTGATCACGGGGTCCTCGTCCGTCACGGGCTTCCTGGGCACCGTGGACGCCCCCTGAATCCCCGTCGCTGCCGTGGGCTCCGCCAGAGCGGAGAACAGCCCCATGACAGGGAAGTACCCCCGCATGTAGATGTTGACCTCCAGCCCTGGACGAAGAATGAACTTGGCGTCCCGGGCGAAGGAGTCCGTGTGGTGCAGAGGGATTGCCAGAGAGAACGTAGCCGATGCCGACCCTGCCTCCGTGCCCGCGTCCACGGAGACCTCGGTGATGAACTTCTGGATGTCGATCCGCCCCCGGCACTTGGTGCATCCAGGCAACGTCAGGTCCCCATTGAGGTAGACCAGTGCGTCCGGGGTGTGCTGGACAAGCTCTTGGTTGTTCAGCTTCCAAGTACCGATGTAGGGTCGCTTGTCCAGAGGCATCCGTCTCTCCTACCGTGCCCTGAAAGGAGCAGGCTTCTTTGCCGACGAGCCCACAGGTGCGGGAGTGGGGACTAGGACCACACCCTGAAATCCCAGGTTGCTTGGCAGCGCCGTCACCAATCCCTGGGAGACTTTGGGGACCTTGCCCAGGACCGAGGCATAGTCCGCAGGCCCGGACTGCACAGGTTGCCCTGCCCCCCCTATCACCAAGTCATGTGACCCGGTGCCCGGAGTGGCTCGGTTCCCCCATCCAGAGTACCGGGGGTCCGAGGGTGACGGGACCGGAGATCGCATGGGAGTCACGGCCAGGTTCGCCTTCGAGGTGTCCACCATGGCGTTGACGACGAACTCCATCGTGAACCCGATACCGCCATGCTGATTGACCTCCTCGATGTTGTAGGCGAATGACTCCATGTTGCCATAGTAGACCCACTGGTCGTAGTGGATGCTCAGGGCTCCGACGAAGTGGTGGGCGTTGGACTTGCCCACGGTGTCGTAGATGTAGCCGTTGTGCCGGTAGAACTGGAACGCCATCATCAGGTTCTGCCAGGCAGCCGAATCCCGCTTGGACGCCCACTGCACCCCACGACTCCCGGAGATGAACGCACCGCACTTCGCCTCGATGGAGAGCCTGGGCTGCTCCTCCCCCCAGGCTTGGAACACGAAGCCGTACCGGGTGCGGTCGGTGAACTGCTGCTTCTTCGCGTACTTCATCGACAGGGTGGTTGGGTTGATGAGCAACACCAGCGGGGGGGTTTCGAGAAGTGCCCGCAACTGCATGGTGATGTCCACTGCCGTGTAGAGATCGGCGATGGAGGGCTGGCCGATCTTGGTCGGACCCCTCCCCTTGAGGTCCATAACCTGGGTGCCGTCAGGACCCCGACTCCTGTGCATGATCCCCTGGGAGACGTACTCCTGGGCAGACGCCCCCATGTTCGATATAGGGCTGTCCTCCAGCGTGGAACTGATAGCGTTCCGGGACGCCTGGTAGGCCGAGGGGGCGTTCCCCCTCCCGGCCTCCAAGACCTTGGCGAAGTCCTTCTTCTTCGCGTTGCCTCCCGCTGCCGAGTAGACCATCGGGGGCTCAACTCGGATCATGAACGGGGACAAGACCCGAAGAAGACTGTTCGACCCGTCGATGGGCAGCGCCTGGTTGGGCTCGTGCTCTAGGGTGAACTCAGGACCGGACTTCAACCCCTTGTAGTGCATTGGGGACGGTGGGGACTCCAGCATAGCTCTGGGAGCCTGAAGGTCATCCTGGGGGGTGGGTCGGTTCTCAGAGGAGAACCTCTTGGCAGACCCGGCCTTCAGATTGAACATCACGGCACCCCCTTGTCACCGAACAGGGACGAGGGCAAGCCCCCCAGGACAGAGTTGCCCCCCATCGCCTGGATGTCCTCTCCCTTGAACAACTGCTGAGTCCCCTGCACGAAGTTCAGAGCAGAGGGCTGGTAAGCGTTCTGCGTCCCGTAAGGTGACATGTTGGACCGAAGCCGGAGCACCTCGTGGGCGATGGCGAACTCGGCAGACAACTGGAACATGAAGGGCTTGTCCGCTGCCTCGTTCACGCTGAAGGATGTGAACCACCCCAGGTAGATGCCGCCGTCGAACAGGACCTTGATGATGCCCTGGAGGGCGATCTGCCCCGAGGTGTCGTAGATGGACCCGTTGTTGTGGAACAGCGCCAGGATGTCGAGGTACTTGTCGTAGGCGATGGTCTCTCGCCGCGTACCCCCCGTGTCGTATCCACCCCCGGTGATGTTGGAGAGCCCAGAGTAGAGCCGCTTGAACCCCCCTGTCGCCATGTTGATGGAGAGCCCCTGAGCCGCCTCGCCCCAGTGCTGCTCCACGAACCCCCCTCTGGTCTGGATGCGTTCCACCTGCTTGGCGTAGGTGAAGTTCAGGGAGGACGGGTTCACATGCAGGACCAGCCTCAGTCCCTCGGGGAGAAGACTGGTCGCCAGGTCAGGTCCGAGGATGTCGAAGACGACCGGACGAACCCCTTGCCCGTTGAACTCATCGTCCTCGGACATGAAGGCAGAATCAAAGACGGGGGAACGGTCCGCCATGTGTCATCACCCCATCGCCCTGGAAGCCATCAGGGTCCGCCAGCCCTTTACCACGGAGTCCATGCTGGAGTAGTTGTGCTGGACGATGGTTGTGCCCCCACCGGCTCCGCCACCCCCGGAAGCCCTATCCACAGCCCCTCCTGTCTTGGTAGCGACTGCCACGGTATCAGCACCATCGATCCGCTGAGCGAACTTCACTTGCCCGTCACTGTCGATGTGCATGAGGAAGTCCTCGGCTTTCGGACTGGCAATGGGAATACGCACCCCCTTACCCCGAAGGGACTTCTCTACCGTGGTGCTCGGAGTGCCCTCTGCGCCCTTGATCTCCTTGGACAGCAGACCCTTGAGTTCTGGGGGCATGATGTTCTCAGACAAGTTTTTCGACCAGCCAGCTACCTTCATGGGGTCTTCGTAGATCCCTGCCTCATACAAGGTGTTCATCAGGTTCGTTGCCGCCGTCGCCTGGGCTTGCCGGTCAAGAGCGTCGTTGAGGACAGGGTCCAACTTCTTCGCAATTTCTGCGGGGTTTTCTCCGCCCTTCCCGAGCAACTTCTTGTCTGCCTTCTCAGCCTTAAGCTCCAGCTTCGCTTCCTGTTTGCTGAGGTCTTCCAAATCGTCCGAGAAGTCTGTCTTCAATCCGGCTTCCAGGGCTTCCTGGCCCTTGCCCTGAAACGAATAGGGCACACTGGCCCGCTTTCCAGGAACCCGATGGATATCAGGACCCCAAAAGTGGTCCTTGGCGTACTGCTTGACGATTGCTGGTGTACCCCCAGCAATTGCAGTCTTTGTCACCGTACCCCCCAACGCCCGTGCTCGTTCTTGTAGGGCATCCCACTCATCTTGCTGAATCAGATTGGGCTTTTTTTCCATGAAGTCCTCATGGGAACTGGTCCCAAACCGGGCCTTCATAACATTGTCCACATACTTCTGAATCATCCGGGACTGCACCTGGATGGCGAGATCCGGATCGTATTGCCCCCGTCCCTTAGCAAGCAATGCCTGGGCCTCGGGCGTCTGAAGGGCCTCACCTCCGAGTTGCCCTGCGGTCTTGGATGGCCCCAGAAGGGACATGGCATCGGGATTTGTGAGTACGGACTTGCGTTGTGCCGAAGCCAACTGGAGGCCACTCTGGGCACGATTGAGCTTCAGGCTCTCCTCGGTGATCTTCTCCCGGATCGCCGCCTTATCCGCAGGAGTTTTCGCGGTCTTGAGGGACGCCTGCAAGTCGGCAAGGATTTTGGTCTGTGTGCGTATCTTCTCCCGGCTATCCGTCTCAGCCTTGGCAAAGCCTTCCAAGGCCGTTGACCGAGATTTCCGGCCATCTGCCCCCATGATCCAGTTCAGGATGCCCTCTACAACGCCATGTATCTCTTCCAGCCACTTGTCCACACCATTCTGGATAAGCTGGGTGAGTTCCGTCGTCCGGGCTACCTGCTCTTGTGCCAGGAGGGTATCTGCTGGCACACCCGCCTCCATAGCATCCTTGAAGGCGGCACTCTGCTGTTGCACGTACTCCCCGTAAGACGTACCTATAGCCTTCTTGGACCCCTCATCGATCTTCTCCCCCGCAGCATCCATGTGGGCGGCAATGATCTCGCCATTCTCGATGAAGGCCCCATGTGCCTTCACCGAGGCAATCTTCTCTGCCTCGGTCTGTTGCTTGCCGGACTTCAACTGCTCCAGCAAGGTTTGATGGCTCCCTGCCAGGACTTGGCTCACACGTTTGAGTTCCGCAAGCTGCCCACCCGATACGTTATACATGTTCTCCATAGCCATCGTCTGTACTTCGTCTAGGTCATGTACGGACTTCCCCTTCACCTTCTGTTGGATCATCATCATGAGCTTCCCACCCATGTCCAAGGACCCCAAGTTCATAGCCATTCGCCCCATGCCCCCCTTTGCACCCTGGGAGACCCCGATCAAGTTGGTCAACTGTTGCGTGAGTTCATCCCCTCCCGACTCGCGTGCCCGAGCCAACAACTTGGTCTGCTGGGCTGTACTCAGACCCCCCAACGTCTTGACTAGCCCCTTCGCATCGGACATGTCAATCTTGATCCCGGCCTTAGCAATCGCAGCGGACATCTCCTTGCCCACACCCTTCTCAGCAACCTTCTTGACAAAGTCCTCAGCGGTGTTCCGAGCAGAAATCCCATAGGTTTCCTTTGTGGTCTTCGCTCCAATCAACATGACCTTCTTGTGCTTCTCTTGTGTAGACAGGTCACCAAACCCCTTAGTTAGGCTCTGGACGAATTCACCCCCAGCCTTGACCCCCAGGATTTTCCCCATACGCAGGAGCAACCCTGCGGCCTCTTCCATTCGGACGTTGTACATGGTCATGCCCGAGGTCGCCTGCAAGACCATGTTGAAGAAACGCTTCACCCCGAACCCTGACTCCAGGGCTGCGGCATGAACAGCGGAGAGACTCTCCGCCACACCATTGATCCCCAGACCCAGTTCCTGCATCCGTTCGGCAAAGACCTCTGCCATCTCGACATTAGTCGTCCCCAGAAGGCGTGCATACGTCAAGGTTGCGGCCGTAGCATCCCGAAGGGCTGCCATTTGCTCTCGGCCCTTTCCTGCGGACTCACCCAGTTCCTTGAGGGTCACACCCGCCTTGCCAAAAGCCCCCCAGATTTCCAAAGTATCCTTGGCAGTTGTACCCCAAAGGGCATTGAACCCAAATTCGGTGGCCTGCTTTCGCAGCTTGTCCAACCCACCCCCAAGAGTCCCGAATGCCTGGTTGATCTCCCCCGCAGTTGCACCGCCCTCCAACAGGGTCCGGTTCAATTCCTTGGCCTTACTGTCTACAGCAACCAGAACCGCCGCCAGAGCCCCTACGGCAGCAACAATGCCCCCAAGAGCCATAACCAAAGGCCCAAGCCCGGACATTAGCTTACCCAACCCCGATTCGGCCCCACCAAGAAGACCCCCAAGAGGACCACCTCGGGAAGCACCCTTCTCCTGCATCAAGGCGCCTCGCCCGGACATCCCCTTGCCCAGGCCCTTGAAGATGTTGGCAAACCCACCTGATTTCAGGTCGTCGAAGGCTTTGCCAATACCCTCAGAGAACTCCTCCACCGCCTCGGATCGGGTACGCGAAGCCAACCGTTCAGCTTCTTCTGTTGCGGATTTCCGCCGCCTGATGACCTTCTCGTTGGCAACCCTTTCAAACTTCAGACGTGAATCCAGACCTTTCTGGCGACGGGCCTCCTCATTCCGAATGCCCTCCAGGGTCTTCTTCTCCTGTTTACTCAGCCCCCCCTTCCGGAGCCTCAACTCCGCCTCAAACGCTTTCTTCATAGAGGACTCGTACAGGTCCACGGAGTCCTGAAACTTCTTCGTGAACCCCTTCAGGGAAGCTGCCCCCACTCCGGTCTCAACAGCACCTGCTACCGTCTTATTGAACTCAGCGTGGATTTTGTTCCGAGCCTTCTTGAAACCCTCAACCAAGGAATCATCAACAGGCAGGTCGATGTTGGCCTTCCGTGCTGCTTCCTGAAGAGCCTTGACGAACCCATCCGTCTTGGCAGAGACATCAATGGTCAAGGTGAGCATGTCATTGACGGACATCGGTTACTCCCTTCCCCCACCGAAGGCAGGATTTCGACCCTTGATCAACTGGTTCAACGTCCGGGTGTCCACGTCGGAGTCAGCGTTCGGGTCCACCACATTCTGCCCGGACACTTGGAGGTCCCCCGTCGTCACTGCCCCTTCTGCCAGGTACTTCTGGTACAGCCGGTCAGCATTGGGTGCTGCCGGGATGTAGGTCACACCCTGACGCCCGAACCCTCCCCGGTCGTGCAACATCCGTTGAAGCTGGTCCGCCGTGAGTGCCAGGAGAGGCTGCGGCCGGAAACCTTCCTGCTGGGCTGCCACCTCGATACGGTCCCTCTCCATCTGCAACGCAAGCTGCCGGGCTGCTCTATTGGCCTTCTCCTGCTCGAACTGGTTTCGGATGCGGGTCTTGTAGTCCTCCACCACCCGGTCGTGAAGGTCGGCATCCCCAGTGACCCATCGCCGCATCTCGTCTTCGAGATCCTCTACGGACTTGACGGACAGGCGATGGGATACACCTTCAACCTGAGACTCACCCTTGGGGTCTACGATACCAAACTTGCTATAGTAGAAGGTGTCCAGGATCTTCTGCCGGCGTTCCTGGACCTCCTGTGCCCGTTGCCGATCCCGGTCATCGAGCTTGCGAATACCCTTGGGGGAGTTCCCAGAAGCCACCAGCTTGGCGGTCTCCCAGTTGTGATCCATCTCCGTCTTCAGGTCCTCGTACTGGTTGAACGCCACCCACATCTGCTGCACTCGGTTCAGACCCAGCCGGTCAGCCCCAGGCACTCCTGAGTAAGCTACTTTTCGGTTGAAGGCGACCCAACGGTATCGGGAGTCCTGTTCATAGCTGTAAGGGACCACAGCATCCGTGGCCTTCTGCACACGGGAAAACAACCCGAGAAGAACCCAGAACAACCGAGTAACTGCCGGATCAGGCAGGTACCTCAGTGTGCGTGCCACCAACGGTACAGTGCTGTCCTCACCCAGAATGCAGACCCCGTCTACCATCCAGACGGATGTCGCCAGCGCCCAGACCCGCCACTCCATATCCGAAGTACCGTGCGCCCGGGACCGGAGCATGAACAGGTCCCCTGGGGACAGGGACCGGATCTGGAGAGTGATCCCTGCCACCGTGACTGCGTGCGTCAAGAACCCGGGCGATAGGAGAGCCTCCACATCCTCGTAGAAGCGGACCCGCTGCGCGTAAGTGGTCTTCGGCAGGATCACCCCGGACACCTCCTATCAGGGACGCGGCGGGGGGCGGAACCGAGGGTTCACCGCTCCCGTCGTAGCAGGGTTGACGACCTTCGGGTCCGTTCGAGCCCGGGCAGCCGGGACATCCAGGGATTGAGCCGGGAGAGCGAAGACCGGAATCCCGTCCTTCGTCGGCTCCAGTTCCGTTGCCGGGGCTCCCACATCCAAGGCATGTGTCTCTGCCTCAGCAGCGGATGCTGCCAGGTGCGGGGGCACCCTCCGGGACTGCATCTGGGGATGGACCCTCTCCAGAACCGAGCCCTCATCCATCGGCGGGGCACCCCTCGCCGCCCGACGACGCATCTCCAAAATGCGGAGGTGCTCGGCCTCCATCGCGGCATTCGCGGAGTCATCATCATCCGCGTTGATGAAGGAGGAGTCCGCCCGGGGAGGAACCGGGAGGGGTTGGGCCTGCTCAGGCAACTCCGCCGGGGGAACCGCCTGCTGAGGGATGATCGAGCCCGTCCGACGAGCCGGGGGTGGTACAGGAGCAGGGGCAGAGACCACCGGAGCAGAAGGAGCAGCCTCTTCCTGGAGCGTGGGCTTCAAGGCTTCAGCCACCCTAGCAGGGGCCTCGCCATGCTCCACAACAGACGCCATCCTGTGTGCGAACACTTCCTGACGCCCCTTGTCCGCCTCGGCTTCCTTGCGTGCCTTCAGTTCCGTGATCCGGTCCTCCAGACGTTCAATCTCTGCATCCACGTCCGAAGGCTCGTACTTGATCGCCTGGTCGGCTTTGGCCTCAACCTGCCCCGAAAGCTCGCTGTACTTGCGGAAGGCCCGAGTAAGAACCGCACGGGACCACCGGGATACCAGACTCCGAATAGCCTTGACCCTGGGAACCCTGATTTCAACCCCGGACTCCGTCTTCTCCCCCGTGGACACGTAGTCCACGTTACGAAAATCCATGCCCCCAACTTGCACAATGGCGTGAGACAAACAGGCGATACGGAAGCGGTCGAGGTAGTCCACCGCGTTGTTGGGGTCCTCCGTCTCGGCGGAGAGAGCCTCGGAAGCATACCGTTGGACCTCCAGTTCTTCCTGGGGCATGAGTACGCGGAAAGTCACCTGAGTGACGCCGAGGTCGAATGTCAGTTCGCCCTGACCAATCTCTTCGATAGGTGCAAGTGCCTGTTCCAGAGCCTTGAAGTCGATCTGCATCTGCGTGTTCCCCTCTCATCTCAGGGAATCAGGCAGTGGCACCTCTGGACAGCGCAAGCGGGCTTGATCCGGTTCTGACCCATCATCATCCGTTGAACCATCCCCCAGGGGGAGGGAGTCAGACCAAGCAAGGGCTATCGCATCTATCCGTAGGTCCGTAGAGGGCCACCGGCTGTTCCGTGGTTGCATCAACCATCCCCCACATGGGGGAGGATCTTCTTCACCCTACCCCAGAAACGGTCACCCGATGATGAACTGCGACTGGGCTGCTCCACCCGTGATGTCACCACCCGCCTGGTTCGGCGTCGCCGACCCGATCTTGCCGAAGCGGATCGAGCCCAACTGACCGATGGTCGGGTCGTTGCCCGTTGCCAGGAACTCACCGTACATCGTAGCGAAGTCATGCACGTCGGAGATCGTCACGTCCCCGGTCTCCATGATGAGCCCCGAGTCCCTGGCGAAGGTTGCCGACCAGGTGTTGAACCAGCACGCCTCGTAGATGGTGATGAGTGCCGAGTGCCCACGAGTGCTGTCCGTGGGCGAGGCAGAGTCGCTGCCACTTCCTGCCTGACCGAAGTCCGGGGTCACCTTCGGGTAAGTGATCTGCTTGGTGCCACCACTGAAGAAACCCGAGGTACCCTGCTTGCCCACGTTGGCAACGCCCAGATCGTAGTCCGCCAGGGATGAGAAGACCAGTTGCATCTCGATGTCGAACGGCCACCGATGGTGGGCGAGCGACCGAACGGGTCCGTCCACACCGGAGGCATAGCCCGTTGCCTGCCACAGGTTGCAGAGGTACAGGAGCGCCCGCTCGAAGCTGCCCGTCGTGGGCTCCGTCACGGACGGAACCAACTCGGCGATGTGATCGCCGAAGCCCACGCCACGAACGTTGTCGATGGTGCGGCTCTGGGACGGGTTGAACGAACTGACCACTCCCGTCTGGTGCATCGCTGCGTTGTTGCCGTAGTGCGGGGTGAGCAGACGCACCTTCTGGCTCACCGCAGTGCGGGTGTTCGGGCTGGTGCCCATCTCGTACAGGTACGAAGAACCACCCAAGCCATTTGCGGGGGTCTTGTCGGTGTTCGGCATGTCTCGTCTCCCTCACGGTACGGGCAGGGATGCACCTGCACCCCCTCGTCGTCCTATCTCTCCCCGGGTATAGAAGCCCTATCGAGCCGGAAACTGGACTTGACTTTGGACCCCAGGTAGGCTCTCTGGCAGCGTTATGGGGGCACGACATGAACAGGAAGCTCACCGCCGAGACCGCCCAATCCATCCTGAACCGGGTCGCCTCCGGTGAAGCCCAGAAGGACCTCGCCGTAGAGTACCAGGTCAGTCCGGCAGCCATCTCCAACCTGGTCGCAGGGAAGTCCTGGGTAGGTCTCACCCGAACCGCGAAGGGCATCGTGAGGCACGGGACCAAGCTCTCCCGTGAGGACCTCCAGGGGATTCTTCTGCGGCTGTCCAAGGGCGCGAAGCCTGCCCAGATCGCTGCTGACTACGGAGTGACCCGCCAGACCATCGCCAACATCAAGCGGGGTCGGGCATGGGCAGAGATCCCCCGACCGGACGTGGCGCCGGCACGCCCGGTCAGGAGGAAGGTCTGGGAGACCTAGAGGCTCTGCTGGAGGTACGCCAGCACGTCACTCGGGGGCGCACCGAACAACACCTGAATACGCTTCGCCGGAACCTTGCATGACGTGGTCCCCTGGATGACCGCCAGAGCCTTGACGATAGGCATGTTCAGGGCCGTCTCGTTCGCCTGGATGAACTGAGTCATCTTCTCGATGTGCCGGTCGTACACCCCAGGTAAGTTGCCAGCCTCCAGCCGAACCTGGAGAGCCAGGAGGATGGTCTTGGTCACCCGCTCCTCCAGGGAGCCCCCAGGGAGCCCACCATCGGCTTGCAACCCGGAGAGGTCCTCCAGAAGACGGCCCGTGTAGGACCATTCGGAGACCCCTGCCGCCAAGTTGTACACCTGCACCTGAGACTCGTGGGTGGGGATCGACTTGAATCCGGCGCTTGTCGTGGAGATTTTGACCCTCTCTCTCAGCACACCCCCTGAGGGCTGTTCCGGTGCATAGTAGCAACTGGACATCACCGGGGCGAAATCGAGGGAGGGCTCCTCCAGGAAACCGAAACCCTTACCCCGGGTGACCGACTGCCGAACAGCAGGGGCTCCATCTTGGAGTCCACCTCGAAGTTCTCCCCCACGACCTTGAACCGCCGGAGGGTGCCTCCCGTGGGCAGGGCGGCGACGTAGATCGCCTCCATTGGCTGGGTGCCCAGGCACTTGAACCGATGGGTGACTCGAACGAAGGAGCCCAGGGGGTAGGCCCTCCCGGTGACTTCCAGCTTCTGCATGGCGAGGTCGATGGCTCGCCCGGTACGGGTATCGATCAGGGTGTTGAGTGCGGTTTCCATATTCATCCTTCCTCGGAAGCATCGTTCCGGGTCACGGCGGCAACGAAGGGGACAAGGGCCTTGTCGATCTTGTGGCGCTCCCAGGGTGGGACGTTGGCCCGGATGAACACCGCCACGTTCTCCGTGGGCTGGCAGATGTGCCAGGTAACCATCGGAGGCAACGGGGTGGGGTTCCTCGGGTCCAACTGCTTCCGAATGGCGTCCAGGGCAAGCCCCTGCTTCTTCAATTCGGTAATGCGCCGCAAGGTCACCAAGTGCTGTGCCCCGTAGGTGGCCGAACAGCCAACCTTCAAGGGCGCCTGCACCAGGCCCTGACTGATGTAGTAGCGGATGGTACGAGAACTGACCCCGGACTCCCTCTCCAGGGCCTCCAAGTTGTACTCGACCGTGTTGTTGGGCTCGCTCATGCCCCCATGTTACCCCAGGGGATCACACTGTCAAGATCAAAATCAACCATCGGGACAAATCGTCCCCGATGGCGTAGAGGGGGAGGCAAGCACGTCCCAAGGAGAACCATGCCATGTCCGTAAGCGCCCGAACCTTCCAGCTTCTCTACATCGTTCGTCAGCGGGCTCTGCTCGACAAGCCCACATCGTCCGACGACTTCGCCGAGTTCGTCCACACCCGTCGCAAGTCCGCCCCTGCTCTGTACTCGCAGGCGTACATCTCCCCCTCCGCCATCGAGGACAGCCTCCAGCGGATGACGACCGAGGGGCTGGTCATCCAGGTCGATGGGGTCTACAACCTGACCCCAATGGGTTCCCAGATGGCAGACATCCTCGACGGCATCGACGCCTGCACCGACAAGTTCCTCCTCGACTACAAGGAAGAGGTCACCCGAGGCGTCCTCAAGCAGCAGGCCCGTCTGGGAGGCAAGGCCCTCAACGTCCGAGAAATTGCCGGCATCGCCAACATCTCCCTCGACTCCGCCCGCCGGGGCCTTGTGGACCTCTACGCCAAGGGGGAGATCGTGGAGATCGCCTCCGGTCGGTCAAACGTCTACACCTTGGCAACCCCTCCGATGGAGCCAGTTGTCCAGGCACCCCAGACGGACGATGACGACGGAGTTCGAGCGGCACTCCGGACTCTAGCTGAGGATGAAGATGTGCCCATCTCCAAGGCCCCCGAGGAAGACCCTGTGCCCCTGGGAGCCGTCCTTCAGGACGAAGGCCCCGACCACGAGCCCGAAGACGCCCCACCCCAAGCAGAGGAAGCCCCGCCCCAGACCGGCCACTGGCAGGCTCGCTGGGTCGTGGGTGAACCACCCAAGGCAGGACCTACCGTCTCCTTCGCCTCATGGGCACCCGACCAGGAAGCACCCGACCAGGAAGCACCCGAACCCGCCAAGGACCCGGAGGACCTCTGGGGGGCCGTCCCTCCCCGCATCCGTCAGAAGTACCTGGACGCGGCGAAGGTCACCGGATTGGGACTCAACGAGTTCCTGAACCTGCTCATCGAGAACGCCCGTGTACGGATGCGGCAAGTTGCCCTCTATCAGGGTGACCTGCCCGAGGACGCCCTACGGCACATCATCAGGACTGCCCGCTAGTGACCCCAGCCGGAGGCCGTCTGGTACTTCGGCTGCCCATCCCACTTGAACGCCCATGAATAGGATGTGAGCCGAACCATCGGGCGACCATCCGAGCCAGAGGTAACCTTCTTGTTGATGACCGGACCCGTGAACTTGTTGGACACGGGAACTATGTAGTCAGCCGACCCAGTGCTCCGGGTAACCTTCTTGTCGATCTCCCGCATCGCGACCATCGCCGGAGTGACCTTGACCACCTGGTAGTAGTCCACGCGGGTCTGGCCGTAGCCCCATGACGAAACGAAGATGTCCCCAACGATGACGGCTACCGCAGCCGTCCGGTAGGGCACGTAATCCACCTTCCCCAGAGCCTTCATGACCGTGTTCTCTACGGTGTAGTCACTGAGAGCCATGTCCAGAAGACTTGACACCGGACCCTTGGTCTTCACGCTGAAGAAAATGGAACCGGACTCAGCATGTTCCGAGATGGACACCACATGCCGGATGGGGAAACTTGCGGACCAGACAGCTTGCTCCGGCTGAACATGCAGGACACCAGTCAGGAGGAAGTCCCCGCTGTGCGCCGAGTTCCCCAGGTCACGAGCCTCGTACTCCTTGACCGACAGGTTCTTTGCCCCCTCCACAGCAACCCAGTAGAGAGCCTTCTTCTTGTCCCCAGCGGTCATCTGAAGGGCCGTCTTCTGGCACAGGTACGCCGCCGCCATCTTCTCGATGGTCTTCAGCTTGGCATAGTAGTTGGGGTCTTCGGTCAAGTGGTCCATCGCAATCTCCGTGGCGATCTCCGGGTTGTTGGTGTGCTCCATTTTGATCCCCTGAGCCAAGGCTTCCGGGTCGAAGTCCTCTGGAACCTTGTCGTCTGCGAGCCCCCCAGGCATACGGTCAGTCCACATGGTCGCACCTAGAACTTGAGGTCCATCCCGAGACGGAACCCATTTCGGGCATGAGGTACGGCGCAGCACTTGCCCACCACCAGGGGGGCTGTAACGCCGACCATGTTCAACCGGGCATCAGAGTCATTGCAGAGGAACCCGTTCTCACTGACCTTCAGGTCCTCGTTCAGGTTGTAGGTGATGAACGCCCCAGGTGTTCGGGCACCCCCTGCGTCGATGGGGACCGTCTCAAACACGAGGAACAGCATCCGACCACCACCTGCCGTTACCGTGATGGTCGAAGCCCCATAGACCGACCCCTGCACATCCCGAAGCTGTACGCCCGTGAAGTTGTTGACCGCTCCCCAGTTCTCCCCAGGGTCGTAGTTCTCAGAGGGAAACCCGATGAACCCAGTAGCCTCGTTCCCATCGGAGGCTTCCACGACGTACTCGTCCACGTCGTTACCCGGATCGATGTAGCGGACCCACAAGCCACCCCGCCATCCCGTCCGACGAAGAAGCGGACCTGCCTTGCAGGAGAACTTGTCGCCGTTGATCTGGAAGATCACGTCATCCATCATGTTGCTTGTGATCTGACCCATCTGCGACCGCTCCTCCCAAGAGGCTTCCACCCTACCTGGGAATATCGACTAGAAAACGACAACCCCAGGGCTCAATCCTGGGAGGTCGCCCGTAGTAGGGACACGAGGGAAGATACCGAACCAGACGGAGGACAAGATGCGCTAGGATAATCCAGGACGTAACACCTAAGTATCAGAAGCTAGACCTGAAAACAACCGTCGAAGGAGGTCCACCACACCCTTGAATGATCGTCACCCCTGGGCCTGCGGTCGTGAGCCGCTGACAGAGCCCAGAACCCGTTGCGTGTCTCTCCACGCTGGAACACGGGCTGGGGAACCAAAGAGGGCACAGTGCCGGGCCTACCCAAGGCAGCAGGTGGGACCGGGAAGAGGGTCGTACTCCGGCACCTTCGGCACTGTGGCACTGTGAGGACCAAGCACCCCACAGCCCCTGGAAGGGGGCTAGATACCAGGGATGGGTCACCTACCCCGGGGTCGCAGGGCTTGAACCCCCTGTTCTGGGTCCCATGGACACGGGGGCTTAGAACAGAGGGCTCAACGGAACACCACTGGCGGGGCCGCTCCTACCGCAAGGGCGGCAAGGCGGTCCGGGACCTCCGGGCCGCCGCCCACGCCAAGACGGAGTGAACTCCCTCCCCAGAGCGTAGTAGTGACAAGGGGGACGACGCCCCGGCTCCGCAAGGGCCAACGGTCGGGCCAGGGACGGTCACCTTACTGACGGACCTGGGACTTCCCTCCGCTAGGAGGTGGGAAGGCGGCGGTTGGATCTAGTGAGGGGGACGGCGCCACACAGTCGGATGGGGGTGGACCTTGTAAGGGTTCACCCCTTAGCATTTAGGGGCTGACCCCCACAGGCCGATCTCCCGCAACCGACCCCTCAGGTACATCACGTCCGTGTAGGGCTCGTCATACCGGATGGTCAGCACCTTGAACCCCAACTCCAAGGCTTGCTCCTGCTTGACACGGTCCCGCGTCTGCAACGCCTCGAAGATGTATCGGGCCTTGTGCCAGTAGGGGATGTAGACAAAGTGCTGCTTGCCATGCACCTCTACCAGCAGGTTGTGCCCCGAGAAGTACCCATCGAAGTACAGGCGATAACCCGTCAAAGGGTTGAAGATCCGCAGGTCCGACCACTCCCATTCATAGGCTTCACCCAGGATCTCTGCCAACGCATCCAGCACCCGCTTCTGGAACGCCAGCCGATTCCGAGTAGGCAGGTTGTTCTCCTTGCAGTACCGAAGCACCGTCAACCCAGAGCACCCCAGCGTGTCTGCCGCCAAGGCAACCTGCACCCTTCCCTTGTCATCCTTGAACGGGGACAAGTCCTGGAGGGTGAGGTTCAACTTGTTCGCTGAAGGTTGAAACTGATAAGCCCCAGACACGAACCAGGGAGCCTCATGGTACAACCCCTTGTATCCTGCCACACCCAGGTTTGCATGAACTGCCAGCTGGTGCCCTGTGTCAAGCATTATTGGTAAGTGCTTGACATTACTGGGTTATAGGCTGCTCCGGAGGTGGAATGTCAAAAGCAAGTACAAAAGCGGGAACACGGGCTGGTAGAAGGCTTCGACGTTCGCCACGGTCGGGTCTTCCGGGTCCACCGTTGCCTTGACGCCCGTGTAGATGGCGATGATCTCCTGCTTGACCAGGGTCTGCAACAGCCGAGCGAGGCGTCCCTCCACCTGGGAGAGGATGCCGGGCAGGAACTTGATGCCGATGAACTGGTCGAGGGTCTCACGGCTCTGCTGCTGGACGTGGTCGGCGATGAGCCGCACGGTCGGCGTCTTCGTCAGGATGTTGGTCATGTCGGTCGTGAGACCGTGACGCACCGAGATGAAGGGAGGCTTGTCCTCCAGGACCGTGATGCCCTTGACCGCCAGCAGGTTCTGCTGGACCGCATCGAGGATGCGAGCGAGTTGCGTGGGTCCGACGAGCTTGCGACGGGTCCACGGGGTTGCCACGTCCACGTTGGGGGAGACCACGGAGCCCGTGAGCATCGCTGCCAGCATGGGTCCGTCGATGAGGTACTCCTTGGTCGTCCCGTTCGTGTCCTCAATGTTCATCAAGGCGATGTCGGGGTAGACCAGACGCATCCGGTCGCTGGAGAGCGTCTGAGCCAGGGTCTTCGCCTGTTCTTCGGTCGTCCCCGCTGCCACGCCGAGGATGGAGGTACGCTCTGCCCGGTAGCGGATGGACGACTGGATGTCGTTCGACCGCTTGAGCAGTTGGTACATCTGCGTAGAGTCGCCACGGAGGGGGGTGATCATGTCGGGACGGATGTTGCCCGGCAGGACCCCTTCCAGTTCCGTGATGGCGTTGACGTAGGTGTTCACGTCGGCGTAGATGCTGCCCTCGGCACGAGGCACCTGCTTCAGACCCACCAGGACCGCCCCATTGGTGATGGCGAGGTACGCCGCCAGGGTGAGGGGGTTGTCCGGGTGAATGGGTCCGAAAGCCGCCTCGATGGAGGACATCTTCGTGAAGAACTGCGTTGTGAAGCTGTCCTTCTGGTAGACGTAGCTGGCGTAGTACACGTCCCCGATGGCGGGCTCCTCACCCCCACGCGGGTAGGTGGTCACGAGTGCCGTGTCCCCAATCGTAACCCCCGCCGTGTTGGCGACGAGCAGTTCCACACCCGGGAGGGTGCGGATGGGGATGTTGGCGTTGGTCGTGACCGCCTCCGCCACGTCGAACCGCAGGGTCGCGGCTGCCGGGTAGGAGATCCAGGGTCCGAGCGAGTTGTTGTGCCAACCACGCGGGAGGAGGGTGAAGGTCAGGCCCGTCACCTCATCCCGGTAGGTCTGCCCGATCCGCCCGTCCTGACCCGTGCCGGAGTTGAGCAGCGAGGTGTTCGATGAACCCGTCCCGTCCGACTTGTTCGAGGTGACGTAGAAGCCGTTGATGGCGGCATCCCCGACCGAGCCGTTGTTGGTGAGTTCATCGATCCCCGTCCCGACGAAGAGCCACGACTTGGTAGTGGCGTCCTTCAGGACGATGCTGGAACCCGTGCCGTAGTCCGAGGTGGCAGGGCCCGCCGAGGCGATGTGGAGGTACTTCCGACCCGAAGAATCGGCGATGACCTTTGCCACTGCCTGGGCAGCGAACTCCTGGGCTGCCACACCGATGGAGGTGAAGTCCTCCAGGAAGGCGGCAACCGTGGAAGCACGATCAGAGTTCAGTGCCGAAGCCAGAAGCTCCGCCGAGACCAGGGTCCGGGCTGCCACGGTGCCTTCGGTGAACCCGAGAACGGCATTGGCAGAACCGTTGCCGATGACGACCTGGCTGGCCTCCTTGTAGGTCGGACTAGTGATGCGGATGCCCGCACCATCACCCCGTACCAGGAGGGCTGCCTGAACGGCTGCCAGGTCTCCGAAGGGGGCTCCCGGGAGGTTCGCCAGAGCCGTCTGGATCTGGAGAATGACCCGGTCGCCTGCCGCTGCTGCCACACCCAGGATGTTCGTGGTCCCCGTGTCCGAGGACACGAAGGTCACCTCGCAGGAGTAGCCGTCGAGGGAGAACTTGAACTTATTGTTGGCGGGCTGCGCCCCGGTGCCGTCGTAGAAGACGATCTCGGGCTCGCCGTTGGTGTCCGTGCCCCCACCGAAGCCGGTGTAGGCAACCAGGGTCGCTGAAGCCACGGTCCCCTTGTAGCCTGCCTCACCGTACTCCGCGTTGGCGATGCCCATCTTGGTGTTGCCGGTGCCCGCACCGATGACGAGGGCGCACTGGTCGAAGCTGTTGTTGCCAGCCATCGCCAGTCCACCGGGATGGATGCGGTTGCGGAGGATGAGCCGGTCGTGCAGGAGCTTGGCGTTCTGGGTGATCGTGTACCGCTTGGCGACCATGCCCACGTTGAGCTTGGCCTGCCGAGTCGTGACCGAAGTTCCCGTGTCGAACCCTGCGAGCACCGCGAGGCTGTCCGCATCGGTGACGCCCGTAGAGTTGAAACTGAGGTGCCCTGCGGACGACGTGCCCGGAAGCTGGAGGAACACCTGGAGGCGTCCGTCCCCGTCTGCCGAGAAGATGAAGTCCAGACCGCCAAGGGTGGGGTCTCCGGCGATTGCCAGAGCGATGGGGCTCCCCGCCGTGGGCACCGTCAAGATGTTGTTCCCGGCAACGCCACGGAAGGCAGTGTTGAGGGCTGAAGCCAGTGCCGTGGCATTGGCGTAGGTAGCGGCTGCGACCGTCCCCGTGAGAGCCGTCGATGCCACGGTGTCCGTCGCCACGAGGACCTTCAGGGTACGGAACCCCACACCCAGATCCACGGGACCGTTGAACCGGGTGGCACCCTTGTAGAGAGCCACGGTCGCCGGGTTGTAGATGCGGTACGGGTCGAGTGCGGTGAAGGCATTGACCCCGTCGATGGCTCCCGTCAAGGTAGCCAACCCCGTAGCCCCGTCGTAGGACAGCACCTTGCCGATGGAACCCGTCGTGATCGTCCCAGCGCCCTCGCCGACGACCACGTACCAGTCCTTGTAGTAGTCGGTGATACTGCTACGGACAGCCCCCAGCTTGAGCACCGTCGTGCTCAAACCGGCATCCGCCACCACCGCCCCCAGGTGACCATCCGCCGCCTCGTTGATGCGAGTCACGTAGTCCGCGACAGTGACCGTTCCGGCTACGACCGTGGCGGTGACTTCGACACCATCAAGGTTCAGGATGATCTGCTCGTTGCCGGAGAGGAAGTCGGCTGACACGAAGCTCGCGTTGTTCGGGTACACCACCTCTTCGCCGACGAAGTGGGCCATGATGCCCGTGCCGCCGAGGGAGATGTTGTCCAGGTCTGTCCCAGCGACGGGGAGAACCGTGTCCCCGTTGATGGTCATGGCGACCAGGTCCGACTCCCCCTGAATGAAGGCGTAGGGAGCAGGACCCGCAACCGTGTACTTCGCCGGGGTGTCCTCGGTGTTGGCGAACGTCAGGGTGACGATCTCCTCGACCGGACCCGTGAAGCCTGTACCCGACCCACCCTCAAAGTGAAGATCCGGGGTGAGTTCAGAACCCGAGGGGAACTCGACGGTGATGCCCGTGAGTCCTGCCGACTTGGTGGCAGGGTTGAACGTCGGGGTGTAGAGGGGGTTGCCATCCGAGTCCTGGACCGTGTACTTGCCCACGCCGCTGATCCCAGCGAGTGTGCAGGTCAGGGTGTACTCCATGTCCTGGATGAGGTTGTAGTAGAAGCTCGCGTAGACCGTGGCTCCCACCGGGACTTCATCCGCCAGGGTGATGACCGAGCCCTCAACCTTGACCACCGTGACCGGACCACGCTTCAGGGCGTCGTCCACGGAGAAACCCCAGTACGCCTTGACCACGTCGGGGCGGTTGACCGGCAGCCCGATGCGGCTGTTGGATACGCTCTGGAACAGGCTCTGACCCAGGGGGGTGTCACGCCCGTTGCCCAGGGTCGGGTCCATCGGAAGCTGGAACTCGGTCTTGCTGTCCACCCCCTGAGAGGAGACCACCGCCGTACACCCGGAGAGGTAGGTGCGGTTGTCGATCAGGGTCGGGGTGACCTGGGTGCTGTCGAACATCTCCGAACCCGTGGTCGTGGTCCCGGCGGTGACCGCCGCTGCCGTGCCCCACATGATCCGGTCGTTCTGGAGGATGAAGTCAGCCCCCTGGATGAACTGAGACCCCCCGGGGACTTCGCCCACCCGGCTCACGCTCTGGACGTTGATGTGCCCGAGGTAGTCGAAGGTGTCCTGCCAGGAGTTGAACCAGTAGGTGATCGTCACCGTCGCCCCGGCTGCCGGAGCCTGAGAGAGGGTCACCGCACGGGTCGCACCGTCCACGGAAACCGGGATCACCTGGCGGTTGTTCACCTTGACCACTACGTGGCTGGGGTCCGTCGTCGTCACACCACCATTGGAACCATCCACGATGGGTCCCTGGTAGGTGTAGAAGGTCTTGCGGCGGATGCTGGTCTGCCCACCGTAGATGCCCAGCAGGGCGTTCGCGGTGTCATCCAGGACCGTCAGGTCGCAGGTGGCGTAGAGGACCAGGGTGCTCTCGCCGAAGTTGTTGACGTAGGTGTTCGCCGTCAACGTGCCCTTGCCAGCCGCCGAGATGACGTTGGCAACCTGCTTCATCGTGTAGTCAGCCTTCGCGGGCAGGGTGAACTTGTACTGGGTACCGTCCACCACCAGGGTCAGGCTGTTGTTCGCCGGGACGATGACCTCGCCGGTCGGTCCGAGGATGTCGGCATGGATGTCGATGGTCTCCGTCCCCGGCGTGGGGGCGTTGACATCATGAAGACCCGCCGCTGCCCGGACGACTGCCGTCTCGGCAGACACCTGGGAGGACACGTCATCCGTGATGAGGGTGTCCGTGCGGTTGAAGAAGTAGGTCACCCGGACCAGGTCTCCCAGCTTGGGAGCCTGAGCCAGGGTCAGGATGCCACGAGTGCCGTCCAGGGCGATGACCACCACAGGGAGACCGTTGATCGTCACGGTCACGTCGCTGCGGTTGGTGCTGGTCAGACCCCGACCTGAACCGTCCGTCACGGGCAGGTTGCGGACCTGCACTCGGGTGAGCACGCCGTCGAAGCTACCGAGGGTCACGACCCCCGTTGCCGAGATGGACACCACGGAACGTCCCGTCATGTCCTCTCCGACAACCCGCTGGTCGATGGACGCCGAAGAACCTCGCACGACCTCGAAGTCGTTCTGCGACAGGTACTCGTTGCCCTCACCGATGAAGATCGGAATCTTCAGGGTATCCAGAGCACCCTGAAGGGGGTTGTCATAGTTCGTCTGGGTGTAGACGTTGGGGGGAGCGTACTGGGAACCTGGGAACGCCATCTGGCACCTCGTCTTGAGCCCACTGGGCAGTTGCCTGACCTACAAAGCCGTCGAGCCTTCTAGCCGCATCACCCATCTCCCTTACAGGAGAGGCAGATCCCCCGAGGGGAAGCCCAAGACCAGGCGAAACATTGACCCACATGAGCCATCCTCTTTGTCAGAGGAGGAGAGGTGCCGGGCATGGGTCTCGCAGACCGCCCTCACTACTACGATGCTAGGATAGAGGAACTAACGAGGACGAGGACCACGACCCGCCCGCCAAGTCATCGCTGCCCGGTGGATGCCCAGCCCACGTTCGTGGACACCCCTTTCTTCGGGCTTCATCACCCGGTAGCTGCCATCAGGGTTGCGAGAGAGGTCCTGCCCCGAAGCTCCTGGAGTGCCACCCAAGACCTCCTGCTTCTCCCTGAGCCGATTCTCTGCCACGTCCCAGCCCTGCTTCGCCGACTGCCCAATCACCCGGTCAATGTGGGCGTCGAGGTCGTGGATGCCAGTGTTCTGGGGGACAGGTCCCGTCACGTCCTTCTTGAAGTGCCCCTGGACCTGGGAGGGCACCATCGCGGCAGCCTTCTTCCCACAGGAGGGACACTCCCGAGGCTTAGTGTGGTCCCCGAGCTTGACATGGGCGTCGAACTTCAAACCGCACTCGCACAAGAACTCGTGGGTAGGCATCAGAGTGCTCCCTGGTAGAGACGCTCCCGACCTTCAGGCTCCCGCATGGTGTCCTTGAGAGCATCGAAGTCCACCTTGAACGCCTTGAACACCCGGTCTCGCTGGGCATCTGTCTGGAACCATTCGGGCTGGTTCTGCACAGAGGACAAGGAGATGACGTGCTCCACCCCAAGGGTCGTGAAACCGAAGACCCTCTTGAAGGGGTCATCACAGCCGAAGATGACCTGCCCTGCTTCCTTGGCGTTCAGCAACGCAACCAGCCAGTCCCCAAAGCACATGTACCGGATCACGGGTCACCTCACCATCTCGAAGGTTCCATCCCGACCGGACCAGAACGGATCAGAGATCGCCTGGATGCCGAGGGACTCCATCGCTTGGATGTTACCGTCGTGCCCGGGAAGTTGGTCATCGGGTAGTGCGGCAATCGCGGCAGCCTGGTCTGCCGTCAAGGGAACTACCGACCGAAGCCAGTTGTCGAGAGGTACATGGATAGACCAGGATGTCTGGGCCGTCACGCTGAAGTTCGAGTTGTAGAAGTAGTCATCCCCGTTCTCGTCGTAGACTTCTTCGGACTCACCACCCATCGACACGTCGCTGATCTCGATCCCCTGGTGGGAGAGGTGCGACCGTAGAACCCCCCAGATGTACATGATGGTCGAGTCCGAAATCTCCTGCTGGGCGTACACGTCCCGGCTCATCACGTCGAACTCGATAGTCAGGTCCCACTTCCCGCCATATTCCATGTACGCCGGACGACGGATGTCGTGTACCATGACTGCCATCTGATCCCCGGCCTGAGCCCTACGCCCGAACGCCAGGACCACCCCTGGGATGGCGGCATTGTTGGCGTGCATCTCTACCAGGGGGTACGGACCCCGGCTCTCAATGGGGTAGCGGTAGTCCGCCTGCAACCAGCGCCCCCCGGTCAGGGGCTGCATCAACGTCAGGCCCCCCGTGAGTTCGCCCGCCAAGTTCCGGTCTAGGGTATAGTTCGCCCCCTCCACGTACTTGAACCCCGATGGCATCTCATAGATGCGAGTCGTCCCCGCCAGGGGAGGGTGTGCCAGTTGCCCCGTGGTCGGGGAAGACATGGCGACGGGTTCATGGGAGACATCCAGGAGGGGGTCCACGTAGAAGACCAGGCTCCCTGGGGTCTCCTCCTGCACGTCGATGTAGTAGACGCCCGGAGCCGAGGGGAAGTACCCCTGGTTGTTCTGGATAGCGACCGCATCCTCCCGAATCCACTCGATGGAGAACCCAGGCTTGTTGTTCACCCTGGTCAGGAGGCAGTAGGACTCGATGACCCCCAGGTAGTTGTCCGCCGAGAGGTCCACCCGGGAACCCGAGCCCGTCTTGACGATGATCCCATGCTGGGGCCGCTCCTTGAACGAGAACTTCCCCTGGATGTTGTTGGGGAGGTCGTTGCGGTACTTGGGGTGGTAGCTCCAGTACCGACGAAGCTCCTCGATGAAGCGCCTCTTTAAGGCGCCAGTTAACTGGAAGTACATTTGATTTCAACCACTTACACGGCTGGGTAACTGAAAACCCGCCAACCCCAGCCCTGAGTTGCGGCATACTTGGCACCCGCTTGCACCTTGGCGAGCAACTTGGCCTGACCCTTGTGCGGTTTGACCAACAAGCTCAGGGGTTTGATTTCCTCCAGCACCTTCGAGCCATCACCGTAGTGGATGAGTACGTCTGGGATGTATCTGTGTGGCGACCCCTCCCACTCATAGGGAATCGCACACGGGGACCGTTGATAGACCACTACCTGGGGATCAGCATCCAGTTCCTGCCACCGCCGTTGCTCCCATCCAGACATGTAATAGACCCGGCCAACCTTGGGTGACTCATAGTAACCTCGGTCCCAGAAACCGCCTGTCTGGATCTGCTGCACTCGGAGCTTTGATAAAGCGTCCCGCCGCTCGGGATGGTCCTGAAAGTACCCTCGCAGGGCTTGGGCCTTTCGAGCAATCCTAACATCCGTTTCAGCGGTCAACCCTTTCGTCCAGCCCCAGTATGGCGCTAGGATCTCCCGCTTTCGAGCAGCCGTCTCTGGTGTGTCCTTGAACCCGGTGCGGGCGGCGGCAATCTTTGCCTTGGTGGCCTCATCCCAAGAACGACCAGCACGGGCTTCTGACTTGGTACGCCACTGCAATTCCGCTGCACGCATCGAAGCTCGAACTAGGCTGTAGGGCACGCCCAGTTGTTCCGCAATACGAGAAAGCGAAAGCCGCTGTTGGACATAGAGGTCTTCCAGCACAGCGGGTTCAATCAGGGGGTGTACTCGTGGTGGCATCTGACACCTCTACCCTACAAAGGGTATAGGCTCAGTAACGACCCACCAGTAAGCTGAAAGTACATCGCGACGCCTCCTACCTGAGCAGGCCCATAGGAGAACTAGGCGGTAAGGTCCGCCCGGCAAAGGTAAGAGGCACAACCAGCGGTGATGACCACCACAGGCGGAAGACCGTCCTTGTGGTACACCCCCTGGGCATCCACCTCACCCATCTCGAACAAGAGGACTACAGGACGTTCGGCACAGGCTCGGTTGGGCTGCCCGGCAGTCCGAAAGTGCTCGCAGGAGAGGCAGCCCTTGACCGGCTCGGGCTTGAACCACAGCGGTTTCACCCACTTGGGGTCGTTGGCGACAAAGGGGTGGCCACTCATCCCAACCTCCGGGTGCTCGTTCCGAGGCACCCCTTCGTCTGGTGAACCAGGGAACCGTCACCCATCCGCAGGATCAGGTTGTCGTCGGACATCGGGATGGGCTTCTCCCCTGGAGTAGGCTGGCTGGACCGAGCCTGGGCCTCCCGAGTCACGTCCCTGTTGAAGACCGGGCCGTAGGTCCGGCCAGGCAGAGGCTCCACCTCGAAGGGCGCCGTGGCCTCCGTGAAGCACACCGGAACGGCCTCCTTGCTGTCCGGGACCAGCAGGGTACAAGGGGCCGCAGCCCGCTTGAACCGCCGCTTGAGCTTGGGTGCCGCCGCCGTCTCCGCCTGGAGGGCTGCCAGTTCCTCGGACGAGATGTTGGTGACCAGGCTCATCACTCGTACTCCTGCATCGCCTGCACGAGCATCCCCAGAGCGACGGCGTTCAAGGGGTCCTTGGCTTGCCGGACTTCACTGATCTGGACCGGGAACCGGCGCTGCTTCTTGGTCCAGACCTTGTTGAAGAACTCCAGGAAGTTCCCCGCCCTGCTCGTCCCCCCAGACACGATCATGGGGATGGGCTTGGGCAGAACGAACTGGCTCTTGATCGCCTCAAACCTGGCGGCCACCTGGTCCAGGGCGTGCTCGATGAGCGCCTTGTAGTAGAGGCAGAGAGCCTCCTCCTCCCGGCTCTTGGGGTCCATGAGGTCGATACCCCCTTCCTTGAGGGCACACATCCGAGCCTGCGTGGAGCCCACTGCCAGGGCAGCGTGCTTGTCAAGCCAGTCGCCACCACGAGCAACCGAAAAGCTCAATGCTTCCACGGTATTGATTGCAAGTGCGATATTTGTCATCCCCGCCCCAAACGACATGGAGATGCCCGTGAATCCCTCGGGGGCACAATCCGAGAAGATGATCGCCATCGCCTCGTTGGCAGGGTAGGGCTCGAAGCCGCACTCCTCCACGATTCGCTCGAAGACGCCCCGGTGATAGATGATGTCCCTGTCCGGCTGGTCAACCGGAGCTGCCGGGACAGAGAAGTAGCACACCTCGTTGTCCACCTGGGGCTTGCCCAAGACGCTTTCTATGAGCAGCTTGAGCACTTCCAAGGCATCCATCTCGGATGAGGACACCATGCCTGCGGACAACGGACGACGAGGTTCCAGCCCGAAGACGTTCGCCATCTCCATCGCAGCGTCCCCCAGGATCAGGACCTCATCCCCTCGCTGCACGTAGCTGGTGTTGGCGAGCTTGAGCATCTTCACCTGCGAAGGCGGTAGGGAGATGAAGGCATCCCGCATACGCTTCGTTTCGATGCCCTTCGGAGTACGCTGGGCGGCAACGATATTCATCGTCCCGATGTCCAACCCCCTGCCTTTACTGACCTTCGGCTCCGTCATCGCTTCTTCTCCTTGCGTGCTGCTTTCAGGGCAGCCAGGGCATCCGACACCCCATCTGCTTCGCCACCTTCCGCTACAATCACCACCGGCTGTAGGTCATCCCGACCTATCCGGGAGGGGATGAACAACGGGACGCTATCGTCCACCAGGGGCACCTTACCCGGTGCTGGGGACGAGGACGGGAGACTGATAGGGGCACTACCACCACCGACTCTGCTGCTGAGGAGGGCTTCCAACCGAGGTGCCAGTAGTTCTACCACTCGCTGAGCGATGGTCTCCGCATCCACAGAAGGCTCCGAGGGAAGTGTCCTCGGGAGGTCGGGGACAACTGGGGGCTGAACCCGAGATTCAACATGGGGTTCAACTGGAGGTGGCCGTCGCTCCCTGAACCGCTGGACATACTTGACGGAGACCCCATGTGCATAGATCGCCCGTGTCAGATCGCTGGACTTCTTCGCCACCTGGGCATCCAGGTAGACCACCATGCCCCGAGTCAACGCCAACTGAAGGTCGGGTATTCGGATGGAGAGGCACTCACAGGTGATCTCGGCTTCGGTCATTCGGACAACCTCATCACCACCGCCTTGAGCACCTCCTCCTTGATGATCTTGATGCACTCCTCCCGACCCTGCCGGGCGGCCCTCTGGGCGAAGGTGAACTTGGCAATGCCCGGATGAATCCAGGCGTCCTTGAAGGTCAGGGGGGCTGCTCGGAAGATCACTTGCCCGCCTTCCCCCTTGAGGGGGACGATCAGGGGGAGCCTCCCACCCTGATTGACCCTCCCTGTCAGAATCATCCCGAGCTTCTTCTCCCGAGGCGTGATGGGGAAGTCTGCCGGGCTCTTCTGCTTGGCTTGCTGGGTGAGCCAGGTCATCTTGTAGGGCTTGGTGTCCGTAGAGGTCAGTTCTTCAATGTGGGGGAAGGTGCTGGTGATCTCCACCGTCTTCTCCCCCACGATGTGGTAGCTGAACGAGTCCCAGATGGGGGCTGAACCGTCCTCGGCCTTCCCCGACCAGCCTCTCTTGGCGAAGTCCTTCTTGGCTTCCTTGACGAAGGAGTCCACCAGGCACTTCCCCAGCCGGTGAAGCAAATCTGGGGTGACCGGGACCTCCACGCGGTTGCTGAAGGGTCCTCCAAGGGTCCGCTTGAGACGGGTTTCAAGTTCCATCAGACCAGCAAGAAAGGATGCACCGGCTGCTTGCCCATGTCCGGTGTCAAGTCCAGCAGGTGGAAGAACGCCTCTCCTTCAGAACAGGCATCCTTTGTGGAATGGATCTGGACCAGTTGCCAGAATTCTGGCTCCGGCAGCATCTGAACCTCGGGCACGGCAAGCCCCGCCTGCTTTGCCGCGTACTCCACCCGATTCTTCAAGGGGTGAAGTACCGAGGCATAGACCTTGTGCTTTCCCGCCTCGGTGTTCAGCAACTGGGATACGATTTTCCTAGTAGGTGTAGACATTTCAATACTCCGTATTCTCCCACACGCGAGAGCGCCCTCGACGTTCCCTGGCGTCTGGGATGTTTGCCTTCTCCGTCTCCAGGGGGTGCAGGGCATCAGGTCCTTCCGGCCACTGCGGGGTGCCTTCCAGAGCCTGGTCCACTGGGCGGGGGCTGAACGTCCGGGGCTTCTGCTGCCCTCTCGTCTCGGGCCAGGCGAGTTCCGTTGTCCCGTCGATGGGAACCTGGTAGCGGATGTCCCCCTCATCCAGGTAGCCGATGTTGAAGTGCTGCTGAAGGAGGTTCCCGCGATGAGAGGGTCGTCGGGTTGCCCCGATGGAGTACCTCTCGTTGGTCTGCTTGACGATGAAGTCCCGTTGGGTCAAGAGCGGGCTCGGGGAGGTCCACACCTCGTAGGTGTGCTCCTTCCGACGCCCCTGAAGCAACTGCGTGATCTTCCTCTCGCCATCATCCGGGACGATGATGATCTCGTAAGGACCCTCATACCCTCCAACAAAACCGCTACCAAAGCAGGTCAGACACCTGTTGCTCGGCTGCTTGCTCCACTCCAGGGTCCGTTCGTCCATGCCACAACTGCACTGGACCCCTGCCGTCTTGCGAACGAAGGCTTTGACCCGCTCCCCACCCTGCTGAAGAATCCAGGCGTTCCGCCGCATGGCTTCCCGCCAGATGTAGTCCAGGGTCTCGACTTCGGCTACGGTCCGGGGCTCACACCACTCCAGGGGCGTCTCGACGTACCCGCTGGGGGTCGTGGCGTCGATGGCAACCGTGGCGAACCTGTACCAGATGTTCGTCTCCAACCCGGAGCGGACATGGTTCCTGGGGGTGTAGTAGCTCACCGTCACTACCGTCGTCTCTTCCGGGATGACGGCAGGGATGTTCGTTTCGGTCACTACATCGAAGCCCGGAGCATTGACCAGGGTGACTTCCCCGGTCCGTCCGAAGACCTCATGAACAGGAACCTCGACCCCGTCGATGAAGACCTGCACGTCCGTGGGGGCATTCGCCCAGGTCGGCTCCTGGAGAGGGGCTGCGTCGTACCGTTTGACGATGGGCTCCCGGGTCTGGAAGGTCCACTGCCGGGAGTTGGGCTTGTCCCCCTTGAAGATCCAAGACGAGTCCCACAGCACCGCCTCGTTGACGATCCGCTCGTAGTCCGTGCGGTCACGGTAGAAGGCGCCTCCAACCGGGAACTCGTTGATCCTGCGATACGGTCCCCGGTCGGAAGCCTCCGAACGGTAGATGTTGACCCCGACGATGCTGAACGCGGAATTCCGAGACAAAATTGTGGGATCTTCCCACCGCAGGTCGAGCATCCCACGCTGGAACGGGCTGACCACCTGACAGTTCTTCGGTGGCAGGGGCACGGCTCCTGGGCTATCCCAACCTGCGGCCATAGACTACTCCTGAGACGGGTCCGGCACCGCCTTCAAGTTGGGCTTGACGGGCGACGGGACCGGGGGTGGACCCACCATGATGGCTTTGCCCTCACCCGTCACCTGCCAGGGGGTGCCCTCGGCGATGCCCAGACGGGCACCCGCCTGGTTGAGGACCATCTGGGCGTTCCGCTCGGTGATCTGCATCTGCTGGAGGAGGCGTTGCTCACCCAGGCGGTTCAGGCCGAGTTGCCGGAGGATCTGCTCCGACTGGTTGCGGAGTTCGGCGAGCTTCTGAAGCTCCTCGGGAAGAAGGTCTCCGATGATGGTGGGGTCGCCTTGGGTGATTTCGTTCGGGTCGCTCATGTCTCTCTCTCTCCCTGGTCGTGTGTCGCCATTGTCGTAGGCTTTGACCGGCTCCACCCTACCCAGCATCCTTACGGTCCAGCAGGTCCAAGTATCGCCCCAGACGCTTCAACTCGACCAGGAAGTTGACTAGGTTCGTCCCCAGCTTGCTCTGGAGCCGAAGCTGAAGCGAGGTTGATACCGTGCCCTCCTTCCGGGTGAACGAGTAGTAGGTCACCCCATCTGATCCCAGGTACTCGTAGACCCGGCGACCGCCTTCGGCTTGGACTTCTTTCATGGGGCCTCCAAGGTCTTGACCTGCACCCGCTGGTCCCTCCACTCCTGCCACCACTGTTGGGCCTCGGGATTCCCCCGAACCTCTGCGGGCAGGGCCTGTACCGACCAGCGGGACTTCTTGGCGTGCTGGTCCAACCGGACCATCCGGTGCTGCCGAACCAGATTTCGGACTGTCTCGGTGTCCTTCTCCAGTACGTCTACCTGAGCCGCCTGCTCTACCAGGGTCAGTTCCTTGGGGACTTCAACCTGAGGGGGGAGAATCACCGGGGGCTCCGGCTGAACATCCCGAACAGGAGCGACCGCATCCTGGACAGGCACTCCGGCAGGCTTGCTCTCTACGGCTTTCTTCTGCCCGCAGCCGCTAAGGGCTAGGAGGCAGACTGCGCCGAAGGTCAGCCTTGATCTCATCCAGCCGTGTGATGGTTGCATTGAGCTTCTCCTCTACCTTGCCCAGAGCCGTTGCCTGACCGGACAGAACATCCCGACAAGACTTGGCTTCTTGCACCTCCGCCTCCAGGTGCGTGATCTTGGTAGCCTGCATCGTCAGCGTGTCCCTCAGCCCCTTGACCTCATCGACATCCTTAGAGAGTTGGGCGACCTTCTCATCCTGAACGGCGAGGTTGACCTCCAACTTGACGCCCCATGCCAGAAGGGGCAATGCCAGAGCCGCGAAGATCTTGAACAGCAGGTCCGGGATTTTCATCAGCCCCTCCAGCACAACCCTACACCCCCGAGGGTATAGAAGAAGCAACGTCAAGGAGCCCAACCATGCTGCCCGAGAACCTCAAGCCCTTCGCCGAAAAGCCCATCCAAGTCCTGGATGATGGTCATGTCCTCCTAGTTGATGTCCTGGGAGATGAGGCCACCATCGCCAACGCCGCCCGAGTCTCCTATGGAGCCGGGACCAGGAAGGTCTCTGAAGACCGGCACCTGATCCGCTACCTCCTCCGCCAACGGCACACATCGCCGTTCGAGATGTGCGAGATCATCCTCCGCATCCGGGTTCCTATGGACGCCTGGAAGCAGTGGATCCGCCATCGGACCGCCTCCGTCAACGAATACAGCACCCGGTACTCCGAAGCCATCAATGCCTGCCAGAAGACGGACGAGGACCACTGGCGTTCCCAGGCGACAGACAACAAGCAAGGCTCCAAGGGGCTCGTCACCCACTGGGCTGAGGGCTTCACCGAGACGTTGCCCGCAGGGGTGTTCCGCCCGGAGACCACTGAGCGAGGCCAAGAGGGTGCTTGGATCGGGAAGGACTACTACTCCTCCCCAGGGGTCTACCTCTCTGAACGGGAGAAGGAGATCCAATGCCTCGCCCGTGAAGTCTATGAGGAGCGGCTCCGACTGGGCGTCGCTCGTGAGCAAGCCCGCAAGGACCTCCCCCTGAGTAACTACACCGAGGCGTACTGGAAGCTGGACCTCCACAACCTGCTCCACTTCCTCTCCCTCCGGCTCGACCACCATGCCCAGAAGGAGATCCGGGACTACGCCAACGCCATCGCCGAGATCGTCAAGGTCTGGGTACCCAACGTTTGGGAAGCCTTTGAGGACTACCGCCTCCAGGCAGTCACCTTCTCCCGGATGGAGGTGGCAGGGCTGAAGCACCTCCTGGAAGCCTACATCGCCTGTGCGGACGAACACCACGTAGAGAACCCCCGGGAGACGGCCCTCTCGGAAATCCTGGTCGCCTCAAACCTCCCCGAAGGGCGAGAGATCAACGACTTCCTCGCCAAGCTCGAAGCCCTCCTGGGGTAAGTGATGCCTGTCCGTGTCGTAGGTCCCCGAGACCAGAAGAACTCCCCTGAGGAGATCGTCATCGACACCACCTCACGGTCCCACACCTGGTCCCAAGGTCTGAGCCCGTTCTTCGTTGGTCCCGTGCCTTTGTACCCCGGAGCCACCCTGCCATCCGCCCTCAACATGAAGAACGCCTGGCAGTTCTCCAAGGTCTACCCCGAGGATGTGGGGGCTGATGGGAAGCCCACTCCCAGCTACTTCGAGTGGGCTTCCTCGGGATGGACTGACTCCACGGCACACCGCTACCCCAAGGGACGAGGCCGAATCCCTGCTTTCACCTGGTGGGCGGGAGAACGGCTAGGCTACATAGAGGCTCGCAAGAAGGTCTACTTCCCCTTGTACGCCAGGGCAGTCCGACAGACCTCTGCCTTCAACCTGCTGAGGACCCTGTACCAGTCCTATGGGGGCAACATCACGTTGTGGGACTTCGACGGCTACGACCATGTGGCTCTCGGGCGTTCCCTGAAGGAAGTCCTCAACGACCCCGAACGGAAAATGGGGCACGCTTTTGTTCTGGCCTGGCTGCTGGAACAACCCGAAGAATGAGGGGGCCATGCGAGGTGGAGCCGACTTGTACGTCATCCAGAGTGGCACAACGGGTGCGTTCAAGGTGGGGCGGTCTTCCGATGTCCCTGCCCGTCTCAAACAGTTGCAGACGGGCTCCCCCTATGAACTCCGGGTCATCCTGGTCCTGAAAGACAAAGGCTACCTAGAACGGGAGCTTCACCACCGCCTCCGAGGGTATGAATCCCAGGGAGAGACCGGGGAGTGGTTCATAGAGCCGGGGCTACCCAGCATCGGGGATGAGATTTACGAACAGTTGGACCCGTGTGCCCTGGAGAACTGGTGGGAGACGGCAGCAGGGCCGATCCACCCCCCAGGACCACCCAGGGGATGGATCACCCGTCGATTCCGCTAGGCATCATCCACGACCAGGGTGTACTCCTCCACGGTGGGAGCCTGGATCAAGTGCATCATGTAGATCCCCTTTGTGGGATCCGTCAGGGAAGCAATCCACTGAGGGGCTTCCGCCAACGCCACCTCCTTCGAGGGGTAGAGCGTCTTCGAGCGCATGAACTGGGCTGGCGAATCCGGGAAGTGCGGGTAACTGAACAGACCCACCAAGCCATAGACCGTGTAGTCGAACTTACCAATCAAGCGAGACATGAAGCACCTCAACCCAAGGTGTTGGGGGTGATGGACATCGACCGCCAGTGAGCCGCACCCGTCTGGACGTGATTCGCCCGAACGAATTTGGCGAGCGACTGGCTGAAGTCGTCGTAGTGGTAGGCGGAAGCCTTCCGCACCACGTAGCCCTCTTGGGTGCTTCCCAGGGAGGACTTGCCGGTGTAGCACGCCTTGACCGCATCCTCGTCCCACTGACCCCGGTAGAGCACCGGGACGGTCAGCAGACCCAGGAGGGCTGCCCACTCCGCCGTCTCATCCCACGACAGGCACACGTTGTGCTCGTTGTAGATGGCGAAGACGTAGAAGTAGGAGCCGAGCCGGTCGTAGCCAATGGAGTGCTTGGCGAACAGGTTCTCGCCGCACACCCGCCAGCCCTGCGGCAGGTTTCCAATCATCGTGGCGGCAAGGGCACGAACCCACGCCTGGGACTCATGCGTCCGCGAGTCCAGGCTCCGGGCGTGCATGAAGCCGTCCGAGTAAAGGGTGGTGTTCTCCCCGTCGCATTTTTCCGAGACCACCACGTCATGACCGACGAAGTGCTCTACCGTGTCGAGCGTTTTGTCGTCGTCCGTGGCCCCAAGGCTCCACGGGAGGTGGAAGCTGCGGGGGTACTTGGTCCGGTTGGTCGTCATGGGGGACATCTCCTCACCCCTACTACGGACCAGCCGAGGGTTTTGAGCCCTCTACCCCTTCAACCGGACGGTTTCCGGCCCATTTTTCCGAAGGATCAGCAGGCGGTCCCCCGTGCGAAGGTGCTTCGACTGGAGGCAGGTCTCACAGACCCAGACCTCGCCCCCAGTCGTATCCAGTCGAGTGTAGGTGTTGCGTCCGCAAGCCCGGGGCTTGGACAGCACATCGAGCCACGCCTTGTTGCCCTTGGTTGTGATGGGGACCGTCTCGATCAGGCACTCGCACAAGTGCGGCTGAGGCACCGCCTGGGCCTCCTGAGTCAACTGGTACTCGTGGATGTACTTCAGATAGACTTGAGACGGGCGGTAGACCACCCACTCGTCATAAGCGAGCGTCCCTCCCCAGGAGGAAGTGAGCCCGGCCTTGCCTTGCACGGAATGGTGCCCCATTGCCGCCAGGGCTGACAAGGAATACCGCTGGGGTGCGGTGGCTACCAGTACCTTGCCCAGGGCCACCTCGGCTTCCAGGATGTAGTGTGCCTGCTGGGGATTATCGTCCCTCTTCCAACGCTTCCCTGCGGAGTAGCCCCTCTTGTGGGTGTACCCGAACGTCTTGCCGATGTTCCCGAAGTAGATGCCTGCTCCGAACATGCAGTGCGACCCTCCGACCATCAACCCGGACATCGTGATGCTCTCCAGGTTGCGGGCGGGGGTTCCGTGGAACAACCGCTGGCAGTTCCCGATCTGTTCTGCCACTTCCAGATAGGCCAGGATGTCCTCGTCCGAATGGGTGACCTCCCAGGACGCCATGCACTTGGCTCTCAGGACCGCAGGCCCCCGAGCCGGGACGGGTTTCAAGTTCAGGATGTCCCCGAACTCCTTGAGCACCTTCTGGGGCACCACCTTCTTGGTGGCAGCCCTTGGTGCGGGCTGGGGTTGAATGATCTTGCGAGCCATTACGCCGCCGCCTTCACCGCCCGAGAACCCAGGCGGGTCGTGTGCAGGGAGACCAGGTGGGCATCCGGGATGACGCCCGTGACTTCGGGGAGGAACCGGCGACCCTTGCCCTTGGCGGGCATCACGAAGGTCTGGTCGATGGCCTTCTCCATCGCGACGAACTTGGCGTACATCTCGGGGTTCAGCTTGGCGGCCGTGTTGAGGTCGTGCCCCGACGCCATGATACAGAAGACGCACGAGAGACGCTTCATCCCTGCCGTGTACGCCCAGTGGACTTCCTGCCCCGCCTCCGCGATGGTCTCATAGACCTCTTCCTCGGTCATGTCGTGGATGGGGAGCCAGTCATACCACTCACGACCCGCGACTGAGTTGCCCTCGTTCAGCTTGAACGGGGTCGCCTTCGCACGCTGGCACGACTCGTCCGCACGGAGGCCCATGCAGTTGACGATCAGGCCGTGGTGGCTGTGAGCCTTGACCCACTGGCGGATAGCACGCTCGATGGGGCCACGCTTGAGGTCGCTGGTGCATTGACGGTAGCTCGGCGACGGCCAGAAGCCACGGTGCATGACCATGTCCTCGAACGTCTTGACCGCCGTGACGCGGATGACTTCCAGACCCTTAGAGGTCTCCACGACCTTGTCGAAGGTGCCTTCCCACTCAACGCCAGGGAGGTCCGCGTGGACCACCAGGATCTGCTCCGCCGGGACAAGCTCCCGGATCTTGATGAGCATGGCCTGGCTGTCCTTGCCGCCAGAGTGGTTGACTACGAACAGCGCCTTGCGGCTGATGAGTGACTGGATGGTGTCTTGCGTCTTCATGCCCCCACTACGGACAACCTTCCCGGATTGAGCCCCCAATCGACCTGGGACCTAAAATTCGTCTCCGGGGCTCAATCCCGGGGACTCACCCGTAGTAGGGTCGGACCCCAAGGAGGAACCCAGATGAGCTACAACCCGCACAGCACGGACCGCAAGGTCCTCGCCGACGCCATTCTGGCGCTCATGGCGCGAAGCATCTTCACCGAGGAGTCTCGTCCGGGGACTCGGGAGAAGGTGTTCGCCCGCGAGGTTCCAGACACGGACGGCAAGGTCCGTGTGCTCGTCTACACCTCCATCGAGGGTGACATGACCCGTGAATGCGGCGACGACGCCATCCGCGTCTGTGCCGTCTACAAGGCTCGGGATGGCTTCGACCGTGGCATCGCCTCCGCCGAGAAGCGGGTCAACCGGACTGGCGAGATCACCTCCATCACGGACCGCCTCATCGAGCGGATGCGTGAGGTCTGGAAGGCGACCAAGACCGCCGAGAAGTGCTCCAAGTGTGGGGCTCCAATGTTCAAGACGAAGGCAGGGAAGCTCTGCTGTGCAGACCTCTGCTGGAAGCGGGCGGAGGACCTCAACCGGGACAGCCGGAGCAGCCGCTACAACTCCCACTACAGCTACCGAAGTGCGGTCCCCGCCGGGGCTTCTCTCCCGGCTTCCTGGGAGAACGCCCCCCTGGCGAAGCAGGTGGCATTCATGATGGCTGCCGGAGGCACCAGCGGCTACGATTGGGACGCCTGGGCGGACCGGGAGATGGGGGACCGATGAACAGGCTACTCCGGGCCCTCTGGAGACACTTCCAGAAGCCGGGGTCCTACTTCCGACAGGTCATCGGAACCTGCTCGGTATGTCATCAGAACATCTACGGCGGGGATGCTATCAGCTTAGGGCCACAGGGCACGCACTGTGAGAGGTGCTCGGCTACCCCTCGAAATCTGCCAGCCGCTGATCCAGGATAGCTAGATAGGCTTGCATTGCCGTGTACTGCTCCCGCAGGTGGGTCTGCTCCCTGGGTGGAAGTCCCTTGAAGACGGGGGAACTCACCACGAAGGTGTCCAACTTGTCAGCCCGCTCCTGAAGATCAAAGGCTTCCATGACAACTCGACGTTGATGGGGCTGGAAGTTCAGGACCTTGGATAGCATCGGAGGGACCTACGGCACTGGCCGTTCTGCTCCCAGTATACCCCTGACAACCTGCCCCGCGACCGCCTTCTTGGCGGCCTTCTTGTTTCCATCCACCGGGGAGATCAAGACCAGCCCCAGATAGGTGCAGGTGCAGGTGAAAAGCGGGGCATGTTCTGGTCCCCCTGCCCGCTGGAAGGTGTACTCCGGGACAGGGAGCCTGTTCTGCTGGGCATGGTCCTGCAACGCAGCAATGGGGTTGTCCGGGCGGTCCACCAGTTGGACCGGATTCTTCGGTGGAGGCGGGATCTGTTGATCGGGTGGTGGTGGGGTATCCACCTGAACACCCGCCAACCGTGCCAGTAATAGGACCGTCGCTCGTGCTTTAGCCCCCCGAATGCTCGGACTCACCACCTCCGGGGAAGTGAACGGCTCCGCTTCTCGGGTCAGGGTCGCTACCACTCGGAACCTGGGAGCATGGAGATCCCCTTCCTGCTGAGACCGGATGCTCACGTCAGACCATCCCAGGACGTTCATCCCGATGCTACAGATCGACGGACCCATATGGGCGTTGCGGAGCAAGAACTCCAACAGCCCCTTCTTCATTGGGAGCCAAGATGCCTCCGACAGGCAGAGGGCTATGAAGACCTCCAGGGGGGTCAATGTCCCCGCCCGTGCCCTCCGCCAGATAGCCTCCACCACCTCGGTATTGATCTCCGACCTCACGGAAACCTTGAGGAGCCGCTCGAAGTCCACAGGCTTCAATGCAGCCAGGTGCTCGGGACTCATCACGTCCTTTCGGCTCTCCGCCAGACGATTCGCCCGGTCCTTGGCAGCCGCACTCGCCCGGTCTTCCAACTCCCGAAGACGTGTCACGAGGTAGGTGCCCTCTGCCGCGATCTCCTCCTGGGAGTACGGCAACGGCTCCCCCAGGAGGTGCGCCCGCAGTTGACGTTGGGTCACCAAGTCGGCGTAGCGACGAATAGGCGACGTGCCATGCAGATAGCACGGCAGGGACAGCCCGTAGTGCCCCAGGATGACCGCATCGTAGGTCGCACGGTTCATGACCGTGTGAATCCGCTGCCGGACTACATCGACCTGGGTGGGGTCCACTTGGAGGAGGTCAATCTGCCGTTGGATTTCTTCGCGTGCAGGAGCCGCCGCCTTGGCAGTGTGGTTCCGGTACAGGACCGGGATGTTGTGGTGAGCAGTGTACTGAGCCAGGCCCTGGTTCGCCAGGATCATCATCTCTTGGACGATGATGTAGCCCACGTTGGCTTGGGCTCGTTCGAGCTTCAGGAGGTGCCCTTCCTCCGAAGTCACCCAGCCCTTGTTCAGGTCGTAGAAGACCAGAGCCCCCTGGGACCGCCTCTCATCCAGGCAGTGCAGGGCGACCCGTTGGAGCAGGTCCAGCACCCGATACCGAGGATGGGACTCGTCTACCAGGATGCCTGGAATCAGGGAGTAGGCGAGCTTTTCCTTGCTCTGGAGAACCCCCAGGGAGAGGGTAGGCAGCCCTTGGACCTCCCCGGTCTGCCCGCTCAACGTGATTTGGATGCCCAGGACTTGCCGGGAGACTTTGGGGAGCAGGGACAGGGAACCTTCCGAGAGGGTCCGGGGGATCATCGGG
>Ga0172375_10000887_pt1 | contig 48447 bp, 48 predicted proteins | sample LakKiv1m_FD_114537 | JGI IMG/M metagenome (GOLD analysis project Ga0172375, IMG submission 114537) | Freshwater microbial communities from Kabuno Bay, South-Kivu, Congo - kab_092012_11.1m | ecosystem: Environmental > Aquatic > Freshwater > Lake | place: Democratic Republic of the Congo... | reverse complement strand
CTACCAAAAAATAAGAGTTTGAAAGTTTGTAAAGTTTTTAAAGTTCATAAAGAATACTTTCCACTTTATAAACTTTTTAACTTTATGAACTAAGTTTGGCAGGGTAGCTCAGTTGGTTAGAGCACAGGACTCATAAGCCTGGGGTCGTGGGTTCAAATCCCACCCCTGCTACCAACTGATATTACATAGGGCGAGTAAGCCCGAGGTCGTGGGTTCAAATCCCACCCCTGCTACCAAATTAAAACTGGACGAAGTATGGCCGAATCACAAGAATCTGGCGGCGACCCAGAACGCGAAAACCAATTTGATCTTAGTAGAATTCAGCCTACACTTGGTGATGCCGACAGAGCAATAAGAGCCCGCCATGTCTATGTCGAAAAACTAGAGAAGCTTGGTATTAGCCTAAAATCCACTTATTCGGATTACCAGGATGGTCACAAGCGTGAAGGTGACTACTCTAAGCTACATCAATTGGAAACATACTCCGTGATGGAGAATGGTCTGGTCGTAGGAGAAGTCAGAATCCGAAGTCGCCAAAATATGGGTGAAGAACGGGCTGTCTACGAAGGCACATACAAGGGCCAGAGTTTCGCGGGCGAAGCTGATACTGATTTGAATACCTCAGCACCTAATTACGTCGCATATGGCAAAGTTCATGAAGAAATATTCAAATTATTGCCGCAAAGTCTTCAAACGATTGAACCATCTCGAAATTAATCATGGTTTATAGATATATGTGGAAGTAATCGGATGGAAGTCCGGTTATTTTTATTAAGATGAATAACATAAACACGACGCAGGAGGTGGAGCTCCCGTTACCACGCTAAGCGTCCTACCAAAAGAAAGATTTGTATTTGTACAAATCTTTCTTTTGTATTTGAGTAATGATGCGCAGCGTCAGATATCAGTACTTCTTTGTTCATGGCAACCTGTTGCTAATTAATCGTAAAAATGTTATAGTAGCCAACGATCAAGAGCACACCAAATTTTGGATCGGAAAGGAATGATGATGTCTTTTAGCATCACGCCTATGGCCAATCTTACTCTGGATCAGCTCTTAGTTCTGATCATCGGTGCCTTCAAAGCCGTAGAAAATGAATCAAGCAGCATCAACATGGAATGGGTGTTGGAACGATTCCTCGCCCACTTATCGGATGGAATCTCAGAAACGTTTCCTGCGCTATCTAATCTGCCGATCGAAGTCAGGGCTCGTCTTGTTGAGATTATCCCAGCGCTAAGCTTGGATTTCTTAAAGAATAAAACATTCGAGCAAGTCAATCTTCCTCCAACGCTGTCCCTTCGAGAAACCAAAATCATCAAGTTGCTCTTCGCCCGCCAAGGGGATACCGTGACCTATGATGATTTACGGAGGGAATGCTGCGGACTGACGGCAACGAAGATTTCAATCGCGACATCCGTTCGGCGGGCAAGGATCAAAGCAGGATACATGCACAGGATCAGACCGACCCAAGGTACAGGATTCATCATGATGCAGTTGTGAGCAATGAGGGCACCACATTTTCCGCTTTCCGCCTGGCAGGACGCCGCGCGGGAAGAGGAATTATCAATCCCTTACTTGCAATTTAGAAAAATAATATTAGAATAGTACTCAAGGGAAATTAATCGGAGAAGCGCCGATTTTTTTGATTACAAAGCATATGAACAAAAATCCCCAAAAATCCATACTCGGCAAAGTCAAAAAGACAATTCTTAATAATCAGCTTATTCAAAAAGATGATCGTATTGTTGTGGCCGTGAGCGGGGGAGCCGATTCGATTTCCTTGCTTTCTATTTTGATGCAACTACGGGATGATCTGCATTTTTCACTCTCTGCCTGCCATTTTAACCACCGGCTCAGGGGAGAGGCAAGCGATGCCGATGAAAAATTTGTCCAAAAAATTTGTGATCAGTGGGGGATTGATCTGATCACCGGGGGAGCCCCCAAAAAGAACCAATATAAAAATGAAGATATGGCCAGAGACGCCAGGTATGCCTTTTTTGAAAAAATCCTCGAAGAGGGGAGGGGCGATAAAATCGCAATCGCCCATCATCAAAATGATTCCGCCGAAACGTTCCTCATGCGCCTGCTTCGGGGCTCCGGTCTGAAAGGACTCGGCTCTATCCCCCTGTCCCGTGGACAATTTATCCGACCTCTCCTCTGCCTTAGCCGGGCGGAAATAGAAAGTTATTTAGCAGAGAAAAAGATCCGATATCAAACTGACGAAACGAACTCGGATGAGAAATTGCTGCGCAACAAACTGCGGTGCTCGACACTTCCCTATCTTAGTCAGATCAACCCCAACATTATTGAAACGCTAGCTAGTACCGCTGAGGTTTTTCAGGATGATTATGATCTGCTCAATCTAATCGGGGAAAACAACCTTGCTAAGATTACTCTTCGGACAGACAAAAACGCCATTCATCTTAACTACAGAGCATGGCTCGCGCTTCATCCTTCCATGCAAAGACTAACCTTGCGTCTGGCCCTGGAAAAAGTCGGTTGTTTGAAGGATATTTCGCTGAGTCAGATCGGGGAAATGGATAATCTACTCAAAAAAGGTGCGGGGAAGAAAAAGAAGCTTCTCCCCCACTCATTGCGAATGGAGCTTGAGAATGCTAAAATTAAGATATCTAAAATATAAGGAATCAACCAGATGAAAACCAATTACAACCGTTCGATCATATACATTATTATAATTATCATATCTTTATTTATTGTCTCCAATTTTCTTTTTTCTAAAAAAACAGCGGTAAAAAACGTCCCCATCTCCCAAATTTCCCAGGAAGTTCAAAATGGCGAGGTGCAAAAGGTTTTGGTCAAGGGCAATGATGTCACTGCCACCCTCAAAAACGGCGAGGTGCAGAAGGCGGTGAAAGAGACGACGGTCGGAGGCATCAAAGACTATGGTATTACGCCGGATAAGACAGAGATCAATATTCAGGATACATCTTCGGCCAGTGCATGGTACTCGATCCTCTCTATTGTCCTGCCGATTCTCCTTATTGGCGGCTTCATCTACTTTATGATGCGCTCAGCTCAAGGCGCAAATACCAAAGCGATGAGCTTTGGCAAATCGACCGCAAAATTATTTTCCGGTACCAAAAAGGTAACTTTCAATGACGTTGCCGGTGCCGAAGAAGCCAAGCAGGAGCTCTTTGAAGTCGTCGATTTCCTAAAAAATCCCAAAAAATACCGCGATCTGGGTGCTGAGATTCCTCGCGGCGTTCTTCTTGTCGGCTCGCCCGGCACAGGCAAGACGCTGATGGCGAAGGCTGTAGCTGGTGAAGCCGGTGTACCGTTTTTCTCTATCTCAGCTTCTGAGTTCGTCGAAATGTTTGTCGGTGTGGGTGCTTCACGAGTCCGTGATCTTTTTCAGAAAGCCAAAAGAAACGCCCCAGCTATTATTTTCATAGATGAGCTTGATGCTGTCGGCCGCCAGCGGGGCGCTGGTCTGGGCGGCTCTCATGACGAACGAGAGCAAACTCTCAATCAGATTTTGGTTGAGATGGATGGCTTCGAATCGACTGACAATGTTATCGTCATTGCTGCGACCAACCGTCCGGATGTTCTCGATCCAGCCCTATTGCGCCCGGGACGTTTCGATCGTCAAGTCTATGTTGACCTCCCTGACCGCAAAGAGCGAGAGCAGATTTTGAAGGTCCATACGAAAAACAAACCGATAGAGACAGGCGTTGATCTGACCAAGATTGCATCGTCAACCCCCGGCTTTTCCGGTGCGGATCTCCGCAATCTGACAAACGAAGCTGCTATCCTGGCTGCCCGTAACGATAAGAAAACCATTTCCCAAGCTGAACTGGCGTCCTCTATCGAAAAAGTAATGATGGGTCCGGAGAAACGTTCCCGTGTCTTATCCGATAAGGAGAAACGGATCACTGCTATCCATGAAGCCGGCCATGCAGTCGTCAGCCACTTTTTGCCCAACGCTGATCCGGTCCATAAAATCTCAATTATCTCCCGTCGTATGGCGCTTGGCTATACATGGAACATGCCGGTAGAGGAACGTCGTCTGGAGACGAAAGGCCACTTCCTTGACGAGATCGCCACGTTGATGGGCGGACGAGTCGCCGAAGAAAGCTTTTACGGTAAGGAGAATGTGACTACCGGTGCGTCCAACGATATGAAAAAAGCCACCGAGCTTGCGCGCAAGATGGTCACCGACTTTGGTATGAGTGATCGGCTGGGACCGCAGATTTACGGCCACCGGGAAGATATGCCTTTCTTGGGTAAAGAATATACCGAGCATCGCAACTATAGCGAAGATGTCGCCAAAATTATTGATGAAGAAGTCACCAAGCTCATCCGTGAAGGCAAAGAATGTGCCGAGAAGATTGTTGCTACTCACAAAAAGACAATCGGACTGATTGCCGATGATTTGTTGGCAAAAGAAACGATTAACGAAGATGAATTCAAGAAATACTTTGACGGTTCATCTGCCAAACCGAAAGAAAAATAAGGACGGTTTGGCTTTGATGCAAGCTATCTGCTATTAAATATTGAGATAATAATGAAGCGGTTTATCTCCTCGTTTTTTAAGGAGAATTCTCTCCGTGGTGCCAGCGTCATCCTGATAATTACACTGGCGGTGAGTAATGTACTTGGTCTTTTTCGAGACCGCTTTTTAACTAAAAATATTGAGACATACAATCTCGATATTTACTATGCGGCTTTCCGTATACCCGACTTTGTTTTTAATACCCTGATTCTGGGTGCCATTATCTCTGCTTTCATTCCCATATTTAGCGAGTTTATCGCCAGAGACAAGAAGGAGGAGGGATTTAAGACCGCCAATCTTTTGCTCAATGCCGGCCTGTTTTTCACGATGATCTCGGCTATTATTCTGATCATCTTTATGCCCTATGTGATGAAGGTTATGGTGCCAAGTTTCGATGCTTACCGGATGGCGCAAGCAGTTCTCTACTCCCGTGTCCTGATGATTATGCCGATCTTTTTTTCTGCCTCCTACATCATTGGCGGCATGCTAAATTGCTATAAACGTTTCTTTGTCTATGCTTTATCTCCCCTCCTATACAATTTATCTATCATCATCGGCGCAGCAATTTTGGCGCCCAGATACGGTGCGGTCGCCGTAATCTGGATGGTTGTTTTGGGTTCATTTCTCCATTTTGCAATTTTGATTCCCTCGGCTTTCAAAATCGGCTACCGGTGGAAGGCGGTTTTTTCTCTCAAAGATCAGCATATCAGGCAGATTACCAAGCTCATGTTGCCGCGAAGTATCTCACTCGGAGTAAATCAAATCATGTTTAGTGTTTATACTGCGATCGCTTCGGCACTGGCGGTTGGCTCGATTTCTGCCTTCAATCTCGCCAACAATATCCAATCTGTTCCGGTGATTGTCTTGGGCAGCTCCTTTGCCACGGCGGTTTTCCCCACATTATCGATGAAAATTGCCCAAAATAAAAAGGAGGAATTTTCTTTTTACCTCAGCCGAGCCCTACGTGCAATCGGATATTTCCTTATTCCTTCGACAGTCCTCTTTATCCTTTTGCGGGCGCAAATCGTCCGTCTGATCTTGGGCTCAGGTAAATTTGGCTGGAGCGATACCCGGATGACCGCCTTAGCTCTCGGCTTCTTCGCTCTATCGATCCTGGCACAGGGGTTGATGCCGCTGGTGGCGAGAGCGTTTTACGCGATGAAAGATACAAAAACGCCGATGATCTGTTCTGTAATTACTGTTGTTGCCAGCATCATCGCTGCAATCCCCTTATCGCATTATTTCTCTGTCACCGGACTGGCTTTGGCTTTCTCGCTTGGCAACTACATCAATGTAATTTCGCTCATCTATTTCCTCAATAAGATTTATCCCGGTGTAATCGAGCGCTCCGTTTTTTCTTCATATCTAAAGACAGCGGCAATTTCTCTGGCTATGGGGGTAGCTGTCTGGTCCAGCATGCATATTTTTGCAAACTTCGTCGATATGACGAGGTTTTTGGGAGTATTTTCACAAACAGCCGTCGCTTGTGTCACCGGCGGTATCATTTTCTTTAGCTTGAGCTATTTCTTTGATTCAGATGAGATGAAGTGGGCCTTTACACGGAAGATCAATGGGCAAGATTGATATTCACAAAGAAGAGAACGATGTTGCCATACCAAGGGAGACGGTCACGCTCTGGGAGGTTTTTGGTTTGCTTGCCTTCCTGCTGATTGCGATCGTCGGCACTCTCTTTTATTTAAGGTATAGCAAGTACTCCATACTGGCCGATTTTTTTCACAAGCCTATCCCGTCGCTCTCTATCGAATCAATCCTGGCTCGTGACGGCAACAAAGCAGTCGGCGATAAAGTAGAGCTAAAAATTACCGAAAGCGAGCTCAACGAGCTGGCAGGAATTGCATCAGGCGATATGCCGCTCAAAAAACCGGATTTAAAAATCACTGAAAATGGCGTCATCGTTACGGGGAAATACGGCAACGCCTGGCTTGGGGTGCCTGTTGAGGCGATAATCATACCCAAAGCACAAAATGGCAAAATTAATTTCGAAATAAAAGAGATCAAGGCCGCCGGTGTGGCCGCCCCGCCCAAAATCAAGGATCAGATCCAGCCGATCATTTCCCAAAAATTCGCTGGTCTTTTTGCCGGAAAAAAAATCAATGTCACTGATGCGAGGGCGATGACCGGCTTTTTGCTAATTGAGGGCACAAATGAGTAGCCAAAATATGGCGCTTGTTTTCTCTGATCTCCATACCCGTCATAAACATCTAACGAATCTGGTTGACTGCGCCAAAAGATCAGGGAAATATTCCGTTCTCATCTTTGCCGGCGATGCCCTCAATATGGGCGAGCCGGTAGGTTTTATCAACGATTTTACCAAGGCGGTTGAGAATACCGGACTGCCGCTCATGTGGGTGCCGGGCAACAATGATTTTGGGCATGGATATCACCGGCTCAATGCCAGATTTCGCTCCCTGGAGGGGAGAGTAGTGGATTTTGGCGGTCATCGCTATACCGGTGTCGGCGGTTCTCCTGCTTCATGGTCGGGACAGTATGCCGGCGAGAAAATGGTTGATAAAAAAAGTATTGCCGGCAGTATCTTTGTCTCGCATATGCCGCCGCCAGGAATTCTAGTCATGCAAAAGTCGGATTGTCAGTCCCCCACTGGTAAAAAATTATCCGATGCTCCTCTTTTACATATCTGTGGGCATAATCATTCACGCTGGGGTTGCGGGTACCTGGGCACCACCAAAGTGGTAAACCCGGGCTCGCTTGCCGATGGCCGATATGCTGAGCTTGACCTAGACTCGCTTAGAATTAAATTTGATCGTTTTGCGGAAAGAACAGAGATAAACCTGTAACTGATTTGCTATAATGGTAATTGTTTAATAAAGGAAAATAATGAAATTCGGCGCTCATATTTCAACTGCAAAACCTTTCTCCGACTCTATCATTAGAGCGCAGGAGCTGGGTTGTGAATGCATGCAAATATTTGCTAATCCGCCTCAACGCTGGAATCCGGTGGAAATACCTGCCTCGGAAGTAGAGAGGTTTATTACATTGAAAAGTGAATCAGGCATCGGACCGGTGATTATCCATAGCATCTATCTGATTAATTTTGCCTCAAACAATCCTTTCTTCTACGAGCAATCGATCAAGTCTCTGGTTGATGATATGCAAAAAGCCAAGGCACTGGGAGCTCTGGGCGCCAATACTCATCTGGGCTCGACCAAGGGCGGCGAGTTCAAAGAGAGTCTGCCCAAGATTACGGATTCAATCAAAAAAATATTAGATCAGACAGAGGGCGCTGACTTTATTATTGAAAATTCGGCCGGCGCCGGTAATATAATCGGTGACACGATAGAAGAAATCGGGATGATTGTTCAAAAGGTTGATTCTCCTCGCGTTAAAGTTTTAATTGATACAGCTCATGCTTTTGCCTCCGGCTATGATTTGGGCAAAGACGATGGGATTGAAAAGTTTATCGGCGAATTTGAGAAAAATATCGGCCTTGATCGGCTAGTCGGCTTCCATCTGAACGATTCGAAAAGTGCGCTCGATTCTCATCGCGACCGTCATGCCGATATTGGGGAGGGGCATCTTGGCATTAAACCATTTGAAAAAATTGTTAATCATCCAAAACTAAGAGATTTATTCGGAATCCTTGAAACACCACAGGATACAAAAACTTGGAAAGAACAGCTAGCGATGCTAAGGGAGATAGAGAAATGAAAATAGGATTAGCGCTATCAGGCGGCGGCGTACTTGGCGTCGCTCATATCGGCATGCTTAGAGTGCTTAGCAGAAATAATATCAAGATTGATTACATTGCCGGCACGTCATCTGGTGCGATGGTGGGCGCTCTTTTCAATCAAGGAGGTACAGAGCTGATCGAGAAGTTTTTGGACGATCTGGACGCTCAGGGGCTATTTAATTTGCAAAAATTTTTGCTTAAACCGGATCCCAATAAAATTTTTAACTCAGTTGCCGATACCTTGAGGAAATATCTACCGGAAAAATTTGAAGATCTTAAGATCAGTTTTTGCTGCATGGCCACTGATTTTGCAAAAGGCGAACCGGTGATTCTCGAGCATGGCGACCTCGTTTCAGCAATTATGGCATCTTCGGCATATCCGGGGGTCTTTGCGGCTCAGGAAGTTAATGGCAAAAGTTTTATCGACGGAGGCATCAGCCTCAACTTGCCGGCGGGGATATTGCAGGACAAAAAACTGGATTTTATCATCGGTTCATCCTTGTACAATGTGATGGAGATGGGAAAATACGATCAGGAAGGTGTAAACCCAAGCAGGATCGTATCCGCCAAGCGCGCACTAGATATCTTGCAAAAAACTCTTGCTTCCGTTGAGATCGAAAAATGCGATTACTGCTTTACCCCGCCTGTTGGGACATTTAATTGGTATGATTTTGATCGGATCAATGAGCTTTTTGAAATCGGCGATGATTATGCGAAACGACATTGTGATGAATTCTTGTCCGTGTTAAAATCTAAATCAAAGTCAGAAATCGAAAAATGTATTTAGCAGACCACAATAAATTGGAGGAAAGATGAAAAAATTGCTGATTTGTCTCGCTCTTTTGGTGTTACTCGTGCCGGCTGTAAGTTTGGCTGCTCAATTTAAAAGTGGGGAAAACGTAAATGTCGGACAGAGTGAAAAAACTAAAAACCTCTATATTGCTGGGCAAAAGGTTATTATTGACGCTCCGACAAGCAGCGATTTGACAGCGGGCGCCCGGACGTTGGAAATCAACGGTGCGGTGGAAAACGATGTTTTTGCCGCGGCCAATGCCCTTACTTTACGAGGTGATGTGGGCAAAAACGCTCGTTTGGCAGGAGGTGACGTTTCGATAAGTGGAAATGTTGGTGAGGATCTGGCAGTTGTCGGAGGCAACATCTCAATCTCAAATAGCAGCAGGATTTCCGGTGATTTAATGATGGCCGGTAGTCAATCTGATATCGCCGGTACCATCAATGGCAATATCTATCTTGTTGGCGATAAAGTGACCATATCCGGCACAGTTTTAGGTAATGTCATCGCTAAAGACGTGACCAACCTTACGGTTACCGATAGCGCCAAGATCAATGGCAAGCTGACCTACTATTCGCCAAATCAGGCGTCTATCTTCGGCTCCGCATCTATCGGTAGCGTCGATTATCACAAGTTTACTAAACCAGCCCACAATTATAATCAATTCGTCAGGCCAAACATCGGAGCGGCTCTTTACGGGTTTTTTGCAATTTTCATTGCCTTACTCCTGATCATCTATCTATTCCCCCGCTGGATAAAAGATTTTGCCGAAAATGCTTTTGATAGACCCCTCGCAAAAGTCGGCTATGGCTTTCTGACCCTGATCATCACGCCGATTGTCCTGATTGTTGCCATCATAATGTCGGTTGGCTTACTTGGTCCGATCGTAGGAATCTTAGGCACAGGCTATGTTCTTGGTCTCATCCTGTCTTCCGTCCTTTCTTCGTTGCTTGCCGGTATCGCCATCATAAAACTTTCGTCTAAAAATTATGTGATTGATTGGAAGTTAGCGCTCATCGGCGCTTTAGTTTTGTCTGTCGTCGGGATCATACCGGTGATAGGATCCGCCGCCCAATTCATCTTCTTTATCTGGGCACTCGGCCAGTTGATTCACCAAATCCTCACAGCTAAAAGATCTTAGTGGCAATTTAAGCTCAATTCTGTTATAACAAAAGTGTCCCTACGGGGCGCTTTTGTTAATATAGAAATGTCATTGCGAGGAGCGAAGCGACGAAGCAATCTTTATAGAAAAGATTGCCGCGCCTATCATTTCATTCGATGGCTCGCAATGACAAGATAAAAATGGACCAAAAGAATATCCGAAATTTTTGTATAATTGCGCACATAGATCATGGTAAGTCCACATTGGCTGACCGGATGTTGGAGTTGACCGGCACCGTTGAAAAACGGGAGATGAAAGAGCAGCTTCTTGACGCAATGGATTTGGAACGCGAGCGTGGCATTACTATCAAACTGGCTCCGGTCCGGATGGACTGGCATGGCCATGTGCTCAATTTGATTGATACTCCCGGCCATGTTGATTTTCAGTATGAAGTCTCGCGCTCTCTTGCCGCCGTTGAAGGCGCCGTTTTACTCGTTGACGCTACTCAGGGTATCGAGGCGCAGACTCTGAGTGTGCTATACTCTGCGATCGACAATGACTTAAATATTATTCCCGTTGTCAACAAGATCGACCTGCCGGCAGCTCGTCCGGAGGAAGTGGCCGATGAGATAGTCAAAATATTAGGTTGCAATAAGTCGGAGATTCTCTATGCTTCAGGCAAGACCGGCGAGGGAGTAGAAAAAATCCTTGATTCAATCGTTATGAATGTGCGTCCGCCTCAGGGGAGAGAAGATGCCCCTTTGAGAGCATTAATCTTTGACTCTATCTATGACCCCTATCGCGGCGTGGTCTCTTTTGTCCGGATCGTCGATGGCAAATTAAATAAATCAGACAGTTTTGTCCTGATGCAGACCAAGAGCGGGGGAGACGCAATAGAAGTCGGTTATTTCAAGCCAAAATTTTTGCCCCACTCCCCTCTCTCCACCGGCGAAATCGGCTATCTCGTGACCGGTTTTAAAGAGGTCTCCGAAGCCCGTGTCGGTGATACAATTACTCTAAAAAATGAATCGACAGACTCTCCCCTCCCCGGCTACAAAGAAGTTCAGCCCTCTGTCTTTGCTTCGATTTACTGCACAGAAGGCGATGATTATCCTGAGCTCAAAGAGGCGATTGAGAAATTAAAATTAAATGATGCCTCGCTGGTCTATGAGCCGGAACGCTCTGATGCGCTTGGATTTGGTTTTCGCTGTGGTTTTCTCGGGTTGCTCCACTTGGATATTGTCAGGGAGCGACTGGAGCGTGAATACAATCTTTCGTTGGTTGTATCATCCCCGACTGTCCGCTACCTTATCACAACAAATCATACAAATGATGAAATTGAGATCGAAAAACCGGGTGACTTGCCCGATAGAGGCACTATTGCCCAGATCAGAGAGCCGTGGGTCACTCTGGAGGTTTTCACCCCCAAAGATTATCTTGGCTCGGTCATGGATGTCGTCCAGAAAAAGCGGGCGATATTTAAGGATATCGAGTATCTTGATGAGATCAGGGCTATTGCAAAATATGAAATCCCTCTTGCCGAAGTGATTATCGATCTCTATGATTCGCTCAAAAGTGTTTCCAAAGGTTATGCCTCGATGAGCTATGAGCTGCTTGACTACCGGCCTTCATCTTTGGAAAAGCTGGATATTATGATAAATCTTGAGAAAGTCGATGCCCTTAGCTTCATTGTCCACCAGTCCCGCGCCATATCAGAGGGACGCCGGATTGTTGAGCGCCTCAAAGATTTAATCCCCAGACAAAACTTTGAGATCAAAATACAGGCCTCGATCGGAGCCAAGATTGTCGCTTCGGAGCGGATCTCCCCTTTCCGCAAGGATGTGACGACCGGCCTCTATGGCGGTGATGTTACGCGCAAGAACAAACTTCTTGATAAACAGAAAAAGGGCAAGAAAAAGCTCAAATCAATCGGCCGGGTCGAAGTGCCGAGCGACGTTTTCATAAAAGTATTGAGGAATGAATAACTTTCCCAAAATTAGCAAGGGATTTATATTCACTTTTAGCGCAGCCGCTTTTTGGGCGGTCAGCATACTCATAACCAAGTTTATACTCCGTGGCGGCGAGAGCTCATATAATATCGTCTTTTGGTCGACAGTGTTAGCCCTGCCATTTTGGCTTGCAATTTTCTATCAGAAAAGAGAAGAATTCAAAAGAGCGACGGCAAAGGATTATTTCTTGTTAATTTCAATTGGCATTATGGGTACATTGGCCGCCAGTTTGATAGAAGTCCTGGCACTGAAATATACACAGGCAATAAATTACTCTTTTTTGATACGAAGTTCACTTTTATTTACAATCGTCTTCGCCTTTATGTTTCTGGGCGAAAAAATTACCAAAAAGAAAATAATTATCTCATTGGCGATATTGATCGGAGTTTACTTTATCTCAACAAATGGCCGTCTCATCAAATTTTCTGCCGGCGATTTACTCACCCTCTCTGAAGCCGCTCTGATCTCCTTCGGCAACACGATATTGGGCAAAATAGTGACAAAGAGGATGAGCTCAAACTTAAGCGCGTCCGCCAGCTTTCTGGCTGGCCTTATCCCGGTGATTATCCTTGGTTTTGTCTTTCACTCAGTTTCATTTCCAAAGAGCTTTATCCCGTTAATATTTTTGGTTGTTTTGTCCACTGCCGGTGTGATGTCTCGCTTCAACGCGTATAAGAATGCTACTGCCTCTTACATTGCAATGATTTACTCATTTACACCTGTGATAGTTACTTTTGCCGCCTTGCCGCTCTTTGGCGAAAGCTTGGGCATCTTGCAAATTGCCGGTGGTGTCCTCATCATCCTCGCCGGAATATTCACAGAGAAATTAAAGATATAGGATGCACACAAGCTTTCCCAAAGGTACGACGATATTTATTATCTACAAGGATGGCGCTACCACGATCGGCAAATTTGCCGATCACAAAAGCGGCAAAGTCTTGCTCGAAGATGGCCGATCTATTGATTTAAAGACTGTGCGGGCGATGTCACCGCGGAGATTGGAAGGGGAGAGCAGCGAGAGTAGTACAAGAATAAAGTTTAGAATTGATAAATAGAAAAACACAGGCAATATAAAGCGAACGCCGGCCCTGCGGGGGCCGGCTGGTTCTTATTTCTTCTTAGCGATTTCCAGAATCTGCTTGGAGGACAGACCCTGGGAGCGCAGACGCGCGTATTGTAATGCGGTCATTGCTACCCCCTTCCTGAGATATACAGCGAAAATTGCTACTGTATACTTATATTATACTACATATACGCTAATAAGTCAATAGAGCGCCTATCTGGCACTGAATTGACTTTGAGACGCAAAAAGTGTATTGTATTTAGAGTATTTGGGCCGTTAGCTCAATGGTAGAGCAGTGGCCTTTTAAGCCATTGGTTCCGGGTTCAAGTCCCGGGCGGCCCACCAAAAAATAGACAGCGATTGTGCTGGCTATTTTTTGTTTAGATATAATTTTTCGGGACTTGAACGGGAAGGGGCCGGGAAACGGGAGTTTCCCGGATGGAGGAAGGAACTGGAAACCGAGGGTGTCCAGAAGCCCGAAGAGGGCTTGTAAGATGTCCCGGGCGGCCCACCAAAAAATAGACAGCGATTGTGCTGGCTATTTTTTGTTAAAGAGGTCTAAGATTTAGCGTCGTTTTGCCGCTTTGCTCTCGAGAAAGTTGAGAAGCATCACGATAACCATGTAAACAAGGGCGCCGATGAAGGCAGCGGTGAAATTTTCAATTTCAAAGCCTTTGACGATTGTGCTGGCTAGCCAAAACATCAGTGCATTGATAACGAGCGTGAAAAGACCGAGTGTGAGGATATTGATCGGCAGAGTAAGCAAAATGATAAGCGGCCGGATGAGTGCATTGATCAGACCAAGTACAGCCGAGGTGATCAGCGCCGACCAAAAAGAGCTAAACATGATGCCGGGGGTTATCCATGCGACCAGTATCAGCACGAGCGTGTTTAAGAGCCAGCGAAGTAATATCATTTTAGCGTCTCCTTAGGAGTTATTTTTCTTTTTGCGAAAATTTAACAAAATTATCATGATCGGCGGGATAACAACGAGAGCCGTATGATAGTTATATAGATACCGAGCGGCAATTGAGACTTCAATGTAGTTATTTCTAGTTGCTTCGGGCAGGAACATCAGGACGCTTGATAAAATCAAAGCGACCGTAAAGGCGCTGTAAATGATGATCTCAAGAGGGGAGAGATCTCCTGACTTGTTGGCCTTAGAGTTGATAGCGCCGGATATCAAAATGATAGAGGCAAGCAAGAGGACGATGGCGATAGTTGATGTGGATGCATTGCCCTTGATCCAGAGTTGTCCGGCCACCATCTTGTTGCCGTTAAAAAACTCGAAAATTGACTGCGAAAAGCTCGAAGCTATCACGATGCCGATATATACGGAACACAGAGCCGTGATCGCACGCTCTCGCTGTAATATAAAACCATAGGCAATACCTATAAGAAAAAACAGCCCTATAAATACATCCGCACTGGGAAGTTGCATTCTGTTAAACCCCTCCAATCTGCGAAGCAGATTGCCCCTCCGTAGTTCTGTCGTTCAGAACGAAGGGGGGCGCCACCAATTTATTTTTCTTTTTAACAGCAAAAACTGATTTGTTATTTATATTATCGTGCAAAATGCTGCCCAAGTCAATTACTAAAAAAGGGCCACAGACGAATTGGATTGTCTATGGCCCCACGGTCGGTTCGCTTTTAAAAGCGGTTTCTTGTCCCTAGTAATGTGCCGATCTCTTCGCCATGGGCAAAGCGGTAGATCGCATTGTTCGTAAAGCCGGAGATAATAATCTTGTTCTCTCGGTCTACGCATTTCGCTGCCTGGAGTGTTTTGTTTCCGATGCCACCTCGCCCATACTTTGATTTGCCTTTCGAATCGAGCACAGCTGCAGGGAGATTGGTGCAATCCAACTCTCGGAAAAGCCGTGCGGACGGATGATCCCTCGGATCAAGATCGAAGACGCCGCCAAGCTCCGTCACGAATTGGACTAGATCGGCCTCCCACAGCTCATTTACCTTCATGCAGGCGTAATCGTTGTCTCCCGCTCCTTGCCTCATCTTCTTGATACCGAAGAATGAGACCGGATCGTTCTCATTCAGCGTCGGCACAAAACCATGGTTTGTCAGCCGGTTGATGCTTCGAAGCAGCTTTTTGCGTCCGCCGATACTGCCCAAATCGGCGTGCGTGAACAGGATCTGTCCCGAAAGCTTGCCAAACTTATGGAAAGATCTCTGCCACAATGACATCAGCACCGGAGCTCCGATGCTCGCCAGGGTTGGATCGTCAAGCTCCGCTGGATCACGATAGGATTTTTTCATCTCCCCGATCCCTGCCTGTACGGCACCGGAGCTGACAATGCAAACCTCCCAGCCCTCGGCCATCAGGGACGAAACTTGTCTTGCGATCTTTGTGAAAGCTTCCTCCGAGAGAAAACCGTTTGTGTCTGTCAGACTGCCGGTGCCAAATTTTAGTAGCAACTTACCCATCTCAGACTTACCTCCTTACAAAAAATGCCAGGGATTTCCCTGATAGAATCTTCTAGAAATGAAAGACCTCTTGTCAGAAAAACCCAAAGCAAAAAAACGCCCTGCGCTGAGCAGGGTATGTTTATTAGAATTTTTTTCTAAAGTAAAATTACCACAGACTCAGCGAGGGCGTGGTAGGCGGAACAACCAATTTTACTTTGAAAATGATAATCATCGTTTATAAAGGTATCCTATATATAGTGCAAAGTCAACAAATATTTATCGTCACAACGCTAAGCGCCCCACCAGCTTTTCTTATGTTCCGATTCCTTTAATCTCTCCCAGAGCTCTCTTTGTTCCTTAGTCAGATGCTTAGGCATGGCTATCTTAATAGTTAGGATTAAGTCGCCTTTTCTGCCATTGTTGTAGGCGCGTCCCTTCCCGGCGAAACGAAAAGAAGTGCCATCCTGTGTGCCGGCCGGAATATTCAGCTCAATCTTTTGTCCGCTAAGATCGGCCAGTACCTTATCGCCCAAAACTGCCTGTGCGGGAGTGATAGTCAGCTCGGCTTGGACCTGGGAAAAGGCAGCACCAAAAAAATCCTCAAAAATATCGCCGAAGCCGCCGCTAAAACCAAAGCCGCCATTTCCGCCGAAATTCGAGAAGTCAAATCCTTCAAAACCCGCTCCCTGGCCCGGCCGTCCGCCGTTTCGAAAAGCTGCCTCGCCGAATTGGTCATAACGTTGCCTTTTCTCAGGATCGGAGAGAACCTGATATGCTTCATTAATCTCTTTAAATTTGGCATCGTCGGTCCCCCCTCTGTCAGGATGGTGCTCCAAAGCAAGCTTTCTGTAAGCCTTCTTGATCTCCTCAGCGGATGCTGTCTTTGCGATACCCAATGTTTTGTAATAATCTGCCATATAAAATCAGCAATAAGGATTAAGCAATAAGCTGTAAGATATGCTTACTGCAAGAATATTATTGCTCGTAATTAACTTTCGATCTTTTTGCCGGAGTTGGCATCTAGCTGGATAGTATAATTTTCTTTTTCACCTGTATACGATACTGTCCAGAGCAACCAATTATTCGTCCCGGTATGTTTAAGCGTCAAGACTATACCCAGCAATGTGTTTTGTTCGCGCCAAGTCGAGCCGCCGTTCTTCTCTGCCAGTTGTAAAGCAGTCACAAAATTATATTTCCATAACTTTGTGTTGATTGGATCTGCGTTTCCGAAGAAATCTTCCTTTGGGATCAGCGCACGCACATAATTCTGATTTTGTCCCGCGAGAGTAATGACCCAATTATTTACATCATTCACGGCAGAGGTGAAGACATAAATTGTTTCCACCGATTCGGGATCCATATCTGCGTTAATCTTGATTTGGATGCCGGTAAGCTTGTTGGCAGGATTTTGGGCTTCTGCTTTCTCGGTAGCAAGCGCATATTCAGTCTTCACCAGTGAATCAAAATCAGCTGGATCAAGATTGGTGAGGTTGGATATCTTGGTCTGGCTGCTCGATGATGAGCTTGTCGCCTGGGTGTTTGTGTTTGAAGGATTGTTCTTTTTGGGGGACAACAAAAACCAGCCGATAGAGACTATCAAAGCAAGAATGAATATTCCGATCAAGACTGCCGGTTGCCGGGCATTCATTTTCTATTCCCTTTTGATCGGGACCCTCCGTTTACATGTCTCTATTTTACCCCCATAACGCCTCCCATACAAGGGAGGCGCTTATCGGGAGAAAATTATTTTTCCTCTTTTTGCTCTGTTTCAGTTTTCTCTTCGGCAGCTTTTTCTTGCTCAGATCCGTCTGATTTTGGCTGCTCTGATGCAGTCTGCTGATACATCTTGGCGCCAAGCTCTTGGAGCGATTTTGACAACCCCTCAGTCTGAGCTTTGATCTCCTCGATGTTGTCCTTGTCTTTGACATCCTTCAGAGCCTGAATCTTTTGCTCGATATCGGCTTTGAGGTTGGAATCAGCTTTATCTCCGGCATCCTTGATCGTCTTTTCGGCAGTGTAGATCAGCGAATCGGCCATGTTTTTGGCATCGACCATCTCTTTTTTCTTTTTGTCGTCTTCGGCATGCTCTTCGGCTTCCTTTTTCATCCGCTCGATTTCTGTATCAGATAGTCCGGAGGAAGAAGTGATGGTGATCTTCTGTTCTTTGCCGGAGGCTTTGTCGGTTGCCTTGACATTGACTATGCCGTTGGCATCGATATCAAAGTTTACTTCAACCTGAGGTATGCCTCGCGGTGCCGGCGGCAGGCCGTCGAGAATAAAGCGCCCCAAGGTCTTGTTGTCGGCGGCAAATTCTCTCTCTCCCTGCAAGACGTGGATTTCGACGGAAGTTTGGTTGTCGGCGGCAGTAGAGAAAGTTTCCGATTTCGATGTCGGGATCGTGGTGTTGCGTTCGATCAGCTTTGTGAATACTCCGCCCAAAGTCTCGATACCGAGTGAGAGGGGAGTTACATCAAGCAAGAGTAAATCTTTGACCTCGCCGCCCAGGACTCCGCCCTGGATTGCAGCGCCGATTGCTACTGCTTCATCGGGGTTGACTGAGTGGTTTGGCTCTTTCCCAAAGAATTTTTTGACTGCCTCCCGGACGGCCGGCATTCTTGTCATGCCGCCTACCAGGATAACCTCGTCGATGTCTTTGTTTTCAACCTTGGCGTCCTTCATCACTTTTTCGCATGGTTTCAAGGTCTTTTCAATGAGATCGCCGACCAGACTCTCGAGCTTGGCTTTGGTGATCGTCAGCTGGAGGTGTTTTGGCCCGGAAGCATCAGCCGTTACGAAGGGAAGATTGATCTCTGTCTCATTGGTAGTTGAGAGCTCGATCTTTGCCTTCTCCGCGGCTTCTTTGACGCGTTGAATAGCAGCTTTGTCGGTATGGAGATCAATGCCCTGATCCTTTTTGAACTCATCGATAATATAGTCCATGATGATCTGGTCGAAGTCGTCGCCTCCCAAGTGCGTATCACCGTTGGTTGCTTTCACTTCAAAAACGCCGTCTCCCAGCTCCAGTATCGTAATATCGAATGTGCCGCCGCCAAGGTCATAGACAGCGATCTTCTCATTTTTCTTTTTGTCCAAGCCGTACGCCAGGGCAGCTGCGGTCGGCTCATTGATAATGCGCTTAACATCAAGACCGGCGATCTTGCCGGCATCTTTGGTGGCTTGGCGCTGAGCGTCATTGAAATATGCCGGTACTGTGATGACAGCGTCTGTGACTTTGCCGCCGAGGTAAGTTTCGGCGTCGGCTTTGATTTTCTGCAAAATAAAAGCAGAGATTTCCTGGGGGCTGTACTCTTTGCCGTTCATGACGATCCGGACGGAGCCGTCAGCGGCCTTCTTTGTAGCGTAAGGCATTTTTTTAAGGTCTGCCTGAGTCTCGGGGTCGTCAAATTTGCGGCCGATAAAACGCTTAACCGAGAAAATAGTATTGTCTGAGTTGGTGACAGCTTGCCGTTTGGCCAACTGACCGACTAATCGATCGCCTTTTTTCGTTTCAGCCACGATTGACGGCACTGTGCGGCCGCCTTCAGCTGAAGTGATAATTTTTGCCTCGCCGCCTTCCATTACAGCCACAGCTGAGTTGGTGGTACCGAGGTCGATTCCGATAATCTTTCCCATCTATTCTCCTTAATTTCTTGTACCGGATCAGGCCCAAAGCGCTGATCTAGTAATTACTTAACAATTAAAAATGTAAAGTATACTTTACATTTTGTCAAGAGTTTATTTAAAAATTAGCGCTCGTCTATATAACACTCATAAAATGATACGATTGTGCCAGAGTATAACAGCATCCAAAAAATTAGTTCTTCAAGGGGAAAAACCAGCCCGGCGATATTTACTGTCCCAATATATTGGCCAGGGAAAGCCCAGCCGTTGTTTGCCAGCGCCACTAGTTCACAGCCCAACCAGATAAAAAAGAAGAAAATGCTGACCTTTAAAAAGGAGGACAGAAACCTAGGTTTCCTGATCCCCAAGGCAATTGGTCTGATGATGGCGACGCTGCCAAAAACTAAATAAACGTAGGGGACCTTTAGGTATGACGGGTTGGTCATATAGACAAGAAGGACAAGTGCGGTTGCTATAGAGGCAGGAATAATTGCTCGCCATATATGGTGTGAAATTCGTTGCGATCTGTAGTCGTCGACAAAGTGCTCGTAAAAGACCACAATCAGCAGTGTCATAATGGCAAAACCAAGCATGTCGTCGATAAACGGATAGAAGCCAAAAAATTGCCATTGGAAAACTGGTCCGGTGATAACCCATCCTCGGTTCAGGATAACAATAAAATCGAAAAAGAATCCGAAAAGAAGACCAAAAACTAGAACGGCGAGTGCAATTTTTGCCCAATTTTTCTTTTCCCGGACGCATAGGTATAGCGCTGGCAGGACTAACGCCGGGATAGAATAAACCAGCGGCTTCCACTTAAATAATAGTGCAATGGCGGATGACAATAAAAATAGCAGGATGACAACAATGAGATCAATTTTCTTGCCATTATCAAATTTCATACCCTAATTTTAACAGCGGTCGGATAAACAAACAAGCGCGCACTTTTCACGATCGTGAAAAGTGCGCGGTAATGTTTTATAATAAAGATTATGAAAGAACATCAAAAAAAGATCGCAAAGATAGTTGCTAAAGAAGTTCTTTTGTTAGTTTTCGATTTGGCTGTTCCTTTCTTTCAGGCCAGCAAAATATACCGTTCGTCGGCAAATAAATATCTCTCAGAACGCTCCATTGATCGGTCTGAATTTTTTACGAAAATAAGATATTGGAAAAGACGTGGTTATATTTCTGTCTTCGCAGAGGGGAAGGAGAAATATTTTGAGCTGACACCAAAGGGCCAAAAGTATCTAGAAAAGCTCCCGAGCCCCGACATTTCGCTCCGGAGACCGGATAAGTGGGATGGCAAATGGCGGATTGTAATTTTTGACATTCCTGAAAAACTAAGGGCTAGTCGTGATGCCGTGAGATCAAAATTGGCCGAATTAGGCTTTTACCAGATTCAGAAAAGTGTTTATGTTTATCCTTTTGAATGTACAGAGGTGATTGGTAGGCTATCAAAACATTATCTCATTGAAAAATCGGTCCTCATAATGATCTCAGAGATTATTCAAGGCGAGGAAACAATTATTGAAATGTTTCTAGAAAAGGGCATTCTAAATGATTCAGATTTGGCTAAATAAGAGCGCGCACTTTTCACGATCGTGAGAAGTGCGCGCTTGCCAAATACTAGGTCATGTTTTAAGATTAAATCAAGCAATTGTTTCATTGTTCGACAATAAATTAGAGAGGGGGGTGATGAAGAACTTTTTGAGAAAAGCGATCAGCGGATTGTCTATTTTTGCTGTAATGATTATTCCCGGCCCTGACGACTGGACAACTCATCAGCGAGATACGGCTAGAAGTGGGTTTGTGGCTGCTGATGTTAGCGGAGGAGTTAAGTTAGGGTGGGCGAAAACGACCGAAAATGTTTTTGATTCGCCTTTGTATCAAAGAGGGGTGTACTATTTTACGGAAAAAAGGTTGGAAGGATATTCGATATATGCTGTCAGAAAAGAGGACAATGCTGAAATTTGGCGTTACAACGGAACCGGATTGCTCACTGATCCAATCGAGGTTTATCAGGACTCAGTCCTGATACCAGGCCAAAATCTAATTTGCTTGGACGGTTATTCCGGCCAGATCAAGTGGCAAACGAATGGGGGCCAAAATACAAATTATCATTACCTTATGCCTGATAATAATTCGCTTTATTTCTGGGAAGGGGGCGGATTATTTGCGGCTGATATCCGGACAGGTTTAATCCAATGGCAGCATCAATTCCCCGGAGTGCAGGAAACTTCCTATCTTACTTTGACCCCTTATAATGACCTTATCGCAGTCTATTATGGCAGTGATGGCAAAACGTATATCAATTATGTTGCTGCGACAAATGGGTACACTGATTCTGTTACGGTCGCGGGGCGTATGGCATCGCCTCTGGTAATCAACTCCTACGACCTCGGCTTTCTCGCTCTTGACGGAGGTAGGATGGCGGTCATAGACACGTATACTATGGAGCTTATCCGAGAGTTTGACTTTGGTGATCAGACATCCTTGCCTGTGACGGATGGCGAGACCGTTTATTTCCTCTCAAAAAATATCGCCAATCAGGAAGTTTCATTAAATTCAATTTTCACTGAGATCAATATGGCTGAGGAGAGTTCACCGTATATCTTTACGGAGAATAAAAAAACAATTACGAGCTCTCTTCTATTTGGCCAGATGCCCGATATTCTAATGGTGGGGGAAAAGCTCTTTTTCAAAGGAGTATCGAACGAGATATGGCAAACAAGTTTCCTGGATGGGCTCAAAAAACATAAAATTGAGAACATATCCAGCGTAAAAAAGGTTATTGTTGCTGATCGAGAATTCATCGTCTTAAGCGGTGATAGCAAGAAGATCGTGTCGTTTGTCCTTGACCCGAAGGCAGAATCGAATGTAGTCATATCCAGCCCCTACCAGACAGGATCCGGGTACCAACAATATGTTGGCCAGCTGCACAGCCATTATGTGCCTGATATCAAGATTCCCGGTCAAAAAGTAGGGCCGAAAGATACTGTCAGCAAATATAAAGAGGCAGGGTACGACTTTATTGCGCTGACGGAGCATAATCAGCTTATCAGTAACCCTGGTGTCGATGGAATCACTTTTATTGAGAATTCAGAGGAGGATACGCAAGGTTGGGGAGGAAATCATATCTTAGGTATTGGAATTAAAGAACCCATTAATGAAAAACTAGACGAGCAGTCCCGCGTAGACACGATTAAAGGCCAAAATGGATTCGTTTCCTTAGCCCATCCTAACTCATCATTTTACTCATGGAGTACGAGCGATTTATTTTTCGTAAATAAATTCGATGCTCTCGAGATATATAATTCCGGTATCGATAAGGCCGGTAAATATTTAGAAATTATAAAAGATTTGAGTCCGATGGATAATGCCTTTGCAACTGATAAATGGGATCAGCTTCTGTCGAAACGCAAGAAGGTGTTTGCCACAGCAGGCGATGACTATACCCCCAACAATCCAGGTTTTAACAACGCATCAGTGGTCGTCTTGGCGAGGGATAACTCTCAAACAGAAATATTGGACAATCTCAAAAACGGTAATTTCTATGTAATACAAGGGACGGATTCTCCGAGGATAGAAATTGAAGTTACCGATAAAATATCCATCTCATCAAGTAAATCTTCCACTTTTCGATTTATCGGTAAAGGCGGGCAGGTCTTGAGGGAAGAAGAAAATGTCTCTGCGTCAAGTTATTCTCCCCAAGGTAAGGAGATATATGTTCGCGCCGAAATAATCGACGATGAACACAATATTACCTGGACCCAGCCGTTTTTGATCGATCTTCCGGAGAAAAAGACTGCAGAGGGAAATGGCACGAAGTCATTAGAGATGGAGGGAGCAAGTCTAGGCGCCGACACAAGCGACACTCTGGAGATTTCTACGCAAAATGTCGATGCCGTACCATCGGAATCGCCAAAGTGGGGCTATCTCTCGCCTATCTACAATCTTGTTACCGCTGGTCAATTAGCAGGCAGAGCAACTCTTTCGATCAATTATTCTCCACAAGATCTCTTGGTGAATGAGGATAATTTGTCTATCTTTACATTTGATAGTGTTGCTAACGTCTGGGATAAGGTTTCGAGCATCGTCGACAAAGTCAACAAAAAGGTAATAGCACAGCTTGATCACTTTTCGCTCTACACTCTCTCGAGCGATTTGGAATCGGATACTATCCCCCCGAGTTTGGATATTTTGAATGCCGGCGATCTCCTAGAAGTTAGCGGAGTGGCTGATATTCTTGTTTCTTCAACCGATAACAATATTACCTACAATGTATCGGGCTATCTGGACAAAGACACCCTGCTATTCTCTGATTCCGATCGATCGGACGGCTTCAGTAATTCCGTCGATTTTTCTGCGTACCCGGCCGGACGCCATACGATCAAAATTGTTGCGACCGATGGCTTCGGTAACAAAACAGAGAAGGAAATAAAGACCAAGAACAGCTCAAATAGTGAGAAGCCACAAATAAAGATCACAAGCTTGAATCGCAACAAGAAGTCATGCGCCGGCTTCAGGGTAAAAGCGGTCTCAAAAGGAATCAAGACGGCAGGGACGGGTCTGATCTACCTGGATAACTCTTTGCTGGGCGAGGTCGACTTGAGCGACGGACATCATCAGTATACGTATACGCCCGGTGATAGCCGAACAACCTATAAAATAAGTGTTTCAACTTTACAGAGACACAAACAGATTAAGAAAATTATTAAAATCGTCAAATCATGTGAGGGAAGTAAGAGAAAATGGACAAGGGTGGTTGTATTTTAATAGTTTCGTAGAGCTAGGAGTGCCCAAAGAGAAATTAGTACAAAAATGCTATCCAAAATGACTAAAAATATGTAGCTCTTTTTTTGAATACTCGCTTGTGTAAAATTTACCAGAGAAAACAGGAATTCAGCGATTAATATTAGTACGGCTATTAGCGATATTGTTTTTAGCAATTCTGTCGCCGACAATAGCTGGCCGATAACAATCAAGAGAAAGAAGGTTAATAAAGACACAAGCAATCCTATCCACCCTCTCCTCGCATAGTTCACGTTTTTGTTTACCATCACCCCTCCTTATAATTTCTTTAATTATATTCCTTTTTGGCAATTATTCTACCAACGAACAAGTTATAGGAAGCTCTGGGAGACCTATCTAAGCAGAGCGAGTTACCGCGCACTTTTCACGATCGTGAAAAGTGCGCGGTAATATATTCAAAGGCAAGACGATAAAGAAACAAGACAAGCACTGATGGTGCCCGAATTCCCGTTGGACGTCCTGACTTTTATTGACTTTTTAGCCATTTTGTTGGTATATAATAGTTAACGCTGATACAGAGAGGATTTGCTCAAATGGCTGATGCGATTGATGCCGGAAGGACCTACCAGCGGAACTGCCGCATGGAGGCTGCCCTCATCCTCGTGGTCTGGTCGATCATTTTCATCCTCGGATTGATCGTCCACAAGCCCGGCTTGCTGATCGGTACCCGGGTCGCCCTGGCCATGTGGCTGGTGTTCGCCCTGCTCGATTCCTTCCTGGTTTACTTCGAGCCAAGTGTCGAAGATAAGGGAATAGGTCGGGTGACGGCGATAATGGGCCAATTCCTGGTGCAAGGGAGCGTCATGGGAATACTCCTTCTCCTGTACTTTGGCTTGCATCTGGATGGGATGATTGCTGTCTTCCTTTACCTTGCGATCAGAGTCGATTTGACCATCTTTTTTGACCGCAGGGTCAAGGCGCGGAGGGCTTGGCTGCAGCGAAAGATTGACCATGCCTTCAAACTCAACGGTCGGGAGACTGTTCCTCAGGGCGAGCGCGAAAACTTCTTCGCTTACGCGGAGAGGATAGCGAACCATCCCTTCTGGGACAGCTTCGACGAAAAGGACCGGGAAGAAGCGCAAGACATCAGGGATACTCTCCGGAGACTCTGTGTCGAATAACATGCCGGCGACCGCGGTGATTTAGTTCACTGCGGTCGCCGGGCCCCCATCATAATTATTTTATTCTATATAAACACTGAAACCGAGCCGATTCTTCGGCCCGGTCGGAAATCCTTTCCTGTTTCAGCAGCGAAAGTGCTAAGGCTGGCACGCTTCTGTGCTTCTCCTTAACAAAGGGAAATGTGATGGTGCGCGCCAACACTAGCCTCGAATGCCTCTTTCCCTCCGCCCTGGCCCATTGCGAGATTGATCTCGTCCGAGAGTCGAGCATACGACCGACCGTTTTCCCCCGGCAGGATAGCACGGCCATCGATGATAGCGAGTAGCGTCACGCCGATGTTGCTTTCGTAAGTTTTATTGGAAATAATCAGCCGAGCGATCATCTTTGCGCTGGCAGACTTGGCTTCCAAAGAAAATCCGACAATCTTGTCGACGCAAGCGCTCATTAGGGCATAGTGCGTTGCACATTGTTGCTCGAGTTCGATCCCGAGCAATGACAGCAATACTTCCATCGGAACCACCTTTTACAATTTGGGCGATTGCCCGGATGTCAAACCTATATCATAGATAGAGATACTTGTATAGCAAAAGCGCTTATAAACACTGAAACCGCCCCAAAGTCCTAGGGGCGGTTCGAATCCTTCGAACCCAACATCATAAGTCGAGGTTCCAGTTTTTGCGATCGGGATAGCGCGTCGTGGAGAATACGTTATGCGGCGTAGGCCGGCTGGGGCAGCGACTCCGGATCGAACTCATACCTTCCTGGCAGAGTGTCACGGAATTCGCTGATCGCAGCGCGCCAGAACGGGTGTTTCCCCTGGAGTTCTCCGAGGCCGATGTAGTACCATTCGGCCTCTTGCCAGGGGATTTCCCCTTCGACTCCCAGATCACGCAGATACTGGATACTGTAGAGCCAGCATTCGTCGCTGTGCTTTTTGAGCAGTTCCAGGAAGGTGGGGATCTGGGCTTCACGATGGATGAGCCCGATGGGGATGATCTGGGCCAGCGGGTTCAGGACTGATGCATCTTCGCTTACGCTGAAGCCGCGCCACAGCTTGGCGCTGTTATGAAGCAGGGCGTCGACGACGCCAGCCAAGACCTCGGGTCGAGAATCGGCGATGACAGCTTCCATTGCTCCCGGCTCCCATGCATACTGGGGAAGGGACACAATCAGCGCCGAGCGGGTCTGCTCTGATTGCGGCTGGCCGATCATCAGGAACGATTTCATAAGCTGTTTCATGTGATTGCCTCCTGAGGGCATCGTTTCAGCAATTTGCTATTGCTGTTGATAAATCTATAACATGAATTGATCGATAAGTAAAACAGCATCAGCCTTATAAATGCCAAAACCACTCTGCGACTGCAGAGTGGTTCGAATCCATGAACCTAATAAATTGCTCCATGCGGTTTTGGCGGATGAGTGCGATCATCCAGTCAGATGGCACGGACGCTACTCCTCCGCGGCATGCTGGGTCTCTTCGGCCGCCGGTGCCGGCTCATCGGTGAATTCCGCCGCGAGCTCCGTCGTGGTATCCGCGGGGAGCGTGACGCCCTTGCCGCTGGCGTCCTCTTCGAATTCGGCGAAATATGCCCTATCTACCAGGAACGCGAACAGCTCGCAGAGATAGCCGTACGTTTCGATTTCATCGTCGGATTGATCCGCGACTGCTTCGGGAACTTCTGTCTCGCAGGTGGCTTCGTTCGGCGCCAGTTCGGCCAGTTCGGCCTCCTCTTCCTCTTCGGCGATGGCGACCAGCGCGGCGAAGATGGAATTGGCGTATGCTTTAGGTGCCGTGTCGCCGTACACGCGTCAGTCGACCAACGTGGGCAGGTCGGTAGAGGTGAGCCCGAGCGCTAACGCGATATACTCCTTGCGCACTTCCAGATCACGTTCGATCAGGTGTCGGGGAATTCCCAGTTGCATGAGGACTCCTTTCATCCACAGCTGCTACGCCGAGTCAAGCAGTTGTTTGATACCACAAAAAAAGGAGCGCCCGCAAGAAAGGCGCTCGGTTTTTATATGAGAAATTACTTACCTTTGGAGACTTTGACTTTAGCCGGTCTTAGGACTTCGCCGTTGAATGTATAGCCGGAGTTTATCTCTTCGACGATTTCATTCTCGGGACGGTCGCTCTCGATATGCTCCAATGCTTCATGAAATTGCGGATCAAACTGTGTCCCGACGGTTTCAATCTTTTCCAAACCCTCATTGGCCAGAATATTCTCGAGCTGTTTCTCAATTTGCTTGATACCCTGCGCCCAATTATTATTTTCCAGATCAGCCGGCACGTGCTTGGCAGCCAGCTGGAAATTATCCAAAACGGGCAAAATCTCCATGACCAGATCGGAGCTGGCAGATCTGATAAGACGTTTTCTGTCATCCTCGACTTGCCGGCGGTAGTTTGACAAATCGGCCTGAGTCCGCTGCCAGCCAGCCGTGAGCTCGGCAATTTTTTGCTCAAGCTCAAGGGTATTTGTGTCTTCCGTGTTTTTCTTTGATTTATTGGTCATATGGTTTTCATAATTAATTACTCTCTATTTATAGCACAAAACTGCCGGTGTTCAAGGCATTTTCCCTATCCCAACTCGTCCCCGGAGAGGGCAGATACCGTTAACGCTTTTTTGCCCCGTATGCTATAGTTTGGATAATTTAATGAGAATCCATGGAAAGATTCTTCGAAAATCTATATTACCCTTTTCGGATTTTTTCTATCTTTGCCCTCGCTTTTCTGGCCGGGATTCTCCTGTCTTCCTTTATAGTTTTTGAATGGTCAAAATCATGGCCTGCTTTGTTATTTGGTTTACTCTTATTTCTCTCTGTTTCTCTGTTGGGATACATTTGGCGTTTGAGATTTTACACTCTTCTCTCGTTAACGCTGAGTCTTATCCTGATTGGAATGGCCTTTTTTTCCTATGCGGGCCATCGGGAAGCCTCGGGTTTTCCGAAAGAGCAGCAGATTGAAATCACTGGCCAAATCATCGAGCGGCCGCAGGTGGATTACAAAGATCAGAAGATTATTCTGGAAATAAATAGCGGTGAAAATCCTTGGCTACGAGGAAAGAAAACCAGATTGTCCCTGACTTTGCCGCACATCCCCTCATTTCATTTTGGCGAAAAGATCAAACTTGAGGGAGAAATCCGGTCGCTGACTGAGCGGGAGAGCTATCTCTTGGCCAAAGGTGTGAGCGGAATTGTCAGCAACCCAAAAGGTCAGGTTTTTATCGCCAAAAATGAAGGGTCATGGCTTCGTCTTCTCGGGGGACTTTACTACTGCTCCGAATATTTTGAAAATACGCTCAATAATATTATCCCTGAGCCACAGGCATCGCTTGCATCGGGGATCTTGCTCGGGGTCAAGCGGAACATTCCGGACGATCTGCTGAATGATTTTAAAGACACCGGACTTACCCACATCATCGCTCTCTCTGGCTATAACGTAACAATTATTATCAACATCCTCGCCCTGCTGACGATCTTTTGGCTGGGGAGGAAAAGATCATTTTTGCTTGGAGCAATACTTGTCGTCCTTTTTGTACTAATGAGCGGCAACCCATCAAGCGTAATCCGTGCTGCTATTTTTTCGCTGACTCTCCTGTTTGGCCGGACGATCGGAAGAATGGGAGACCAAACCAATCTGATGCTGTTGGCGGCACTGGCCATGGTCATTGCCAACCCCTTTATCCTGCGATACGATGCCGGATTTCAACTTTCTTTTCTGGCATTTGCCGGCTTGATCTATCTCTCACCATGGCTTCGGCGAGCTTTTGAGAAGGGTCATGCTGCCAAATTGCCGGAAGGGCTGCGCCTGACAATGAGCGAGACGCTTGGCGCCCAACTTGCTGTTCTCCCGCTCTTATATTTCAAATTTGGCAATCTTTCCCTGATTGCGCCTATTGCAAATCTGCTTGTGCTCTGGTGCTTGCCGCTGGCAATGGGCTTGATATTTGCTACCGGCCTATTCGGAATTATTTTACCTCCTATTGGTAAGCTGGCGGGATTTCTTCTCTGGCCGGTACTGGAGTATCTGATTAAGGTGACTGAGATATTAGCTAAACTGCCGTTTGCGAGCATCCACAGATGAAAAAATACTGGAATTACATATTTATCATACTTTTTCTTACCACTATTTTTCTCGGCGCCGAGATTGTCAAAAGCCCCAGATCAAATGAGCTGGCCATCTATTTCTTCAACGTCGGTCAGGGTGATGCAGAAATGATCCAAAAAGGTGATTTTCAAATTCTGATCGACGGAGGACCGGATGATAAAGTATTAAGTGAGATGGGCAAAGTAATGCCGCTATCAGACCGGAAAATCGATGTTATGATTTTATCACACCCTCATGCCGACCATCTGGTCGGGCTTAACCAAATCCTTGATCGCTATGAGGTGGGGGCAGTCTATTCTACCGGAGTGTCCTATACGTCAAACCAGTATCTGGAGTTCCTGGAAAAAATCAAAAATAAAAAAATTGAATACAAGTTGCCGAAAGAGGGCGACTCTCTTGAATTACCGGCGATCGGAAAAATAAACTTTCTTTGGCCGGGAGAAAGGTTCAAGCAGCAGATTGCCGAGAATATAAACAATACCTCGGAAATAGTGCAGTTTTGCGCGCAACTACACTGCGCTCTTTTCAGCGGCGATGCAGAGGTCGAAGAGCAGAAAGAGCTGCTGGATTATTATTCTCAAAAGAATAAAATCGAAGCGCTCAAATCCGAAGTCCTCAAAATCCCGCATCATGGCTCATCCAACGGCGCCGGCGAAGATTTTTTCAAGGCGATTGATCCAAAATATGCTGTTATCTCAGCCGGTGCTAATAACCAATTCGGTCACCCTCACGCGGTCACCTTGGCGTTGCTTGATAAACTCGAGATCCCGTATCTTCGGACTGACAAAGAGGGAACTGTCCGATTTGGCTTGGGCAGCGAGGGATTTGTGAAAGCGCATTAACTTGAATATCTGACATTTTAGCGCTACTATTCAGGGTATATCACTTTAAATTGAGAAATTATGTCCGGACATAGCAAATGGGCGACAACCAAAAGAAAGAAGGGTGCGATCGACGCCAAGCGTTCGAAGGTTTTTACGAAGGTCGCTAAACTTATCACTGTAGCCGCGCGTGACGGTAAAAGCGGTGATCCGTCCATGAATCCGAGCTTAAGGATCGCAGTTGATAATGCCAAAGCTGTCAGCATGCCGAAGGATAATATCGAGAAAGCGATAAAACGGGGTATTGGCGGTGGTGAGGGCGGTGCGCTCTTGGAGGAGGTCACCTATGAAGCATATGGTCCGGCCGGGGTCGCTGTCCTGATCGAATGTCTAACAGATAACAAAAATCGGGCGCTGGGCGAGATTAAGGCCGTACTTTCCAAAACCGGTGGTTCTCTAGCCAGTGCTGGCAGTGTCTCGTATCTATTTAAAAAAGTCGGCCAGCTTTTAATCGACCAGAGCAAAAACGCCAAAAAGGGCGAAGACCTCGAGATGGCAATTATCGATTCGGGGGCTTCGGATTTTTCCCAGGAGGAGGAGTACTATGTCGTCACCTGCGCTTTCACGGAGATCAACTTTGTTAAAAAAAATCTTGAAGATCAGGGTGTAATTATCGACTCGGCGGAAGCAATCCAACTGGCCGATAGCCATATCGATATTCCAGAGGAGAAGCGCGAGACCATTGAGAGAATGCTCGAAAATCTTGATGATCTTGATGACATCAATAATGTTTATTCAAACGCCAACCTTTGAAAAATAACCAATAACCAAGTTACAATATCCATTCAGTATACATTTTTGAATTTAAATGAACATTTGGTAAATGTGAAATGAAAAATAGTTCTACAAAGATATTGGGTATCGACCCCGGCACGGGCATAATGGGCTGGGGTCTTATTGAAAAAAATAATGGTGCTATCAAGCCATTAAAATACGGCTGCATCAGGACGCCTGCGAATCAGGCGCAAAGCGACCGCTTGATCCATATCTTCAACTCTCTCTGTGATATAATTGAAAAGAATCAGCCCTCTGAAGTTGCGATTGAGGAACTTTTCTTTTTCAAAAACCAAAAGACCATCATCAGCGTTGCGGAGGCGAGGGGAGTGGCGATTGTGGCGGCGAAAAAATTTAATCTGGCCGTTGCAGAGTACACTCCGTTGCAAATCAAGCAAGCGCTGACTGGTTATGGGCGCGCAGACAAAGCACAGATGCAGGAAATGGTCAAAATATATTGCAAATTGAAAGAGTGCCCCAAGCCGGACGACGCGGCGGACGCCATGGCAGTAGCGATATGCCACGCGCAAACTAACCATGTTTTAAGTTAAACATTTGAACAATGTACAATATTCATTAAATATTCATTTGGTAAATAGCCATTTAATGGTTATTGAAAAGTGAAACTTGTAAATTTCTGAAGGAGGGAACATGCCCGAATTAAGACAAAATATGATTACCGGAGACTGGGTTGTTGTTGCGCCGGAGCGTGCCAAACGGCCTAAGGATTTTGTAATCCCCAAGAGTGTCACGGTGGCCAAGAAGGAAAATTGCCCCTTCTGTGTCGACTCAACCGGATACAAGGCAAACAAGCGCTTTATCAAGCTGGATACTGAGCATATTTATGTAGTTGAAAATCGGTTCCCGGCGTTTATTGAGGACGAACGCAAAAAATCTCTCCGCAGCTTTTACCCTGAGGAAGGTTTTTATCGGGTCAAGCCATCGGTCGGCGATCATGAAGTCGTTGTAGTCAAAGATCATGATATGCCGCTCAATAAATTTACCAAAAGTGTCGCTTCTGAAATGCTGGAAGTAATACAGGAGCGGTATCTGTGGATGAAGGAGAATACCAACGCATCCTCGATCATGCCCATCTACAATCACGGGGCGGAAGCAGGTGCTTCTATAGACCATCCGCATGCTCAGATCTTTGCTTCAGGCATAGTCTCAAACACGGTGGGAGCCGAAGTTGACGGAGCGGGCAAATACTTTGGTGTCAACGGCGCTTGCGCCTATTGCGATATAGTCAAGCATGAGCTAAAGCATAAGATTAGGATAGTCTACCAGAACGATGAATTTTTAGCTGTCAATTTTTACGCCCCTCGCTTTCCCTTCGAAACATGGATTTTGCCCAAAAAACACGAGAGCCAATTTGAAAATTCAACTAAAAGCACTATTGGCAAACTAGCCGATGCCCTGATGGAAGTCATCTATATGATTGATAAGACGCTGGAAAATCCGCCTCTCAATTTCTTTATTCATACTTTGCCTACAATTTCCGATAATTCCGATTCCTACCACTGGCATCTTGAGATCGCCCCAAGGGTATCCCGATATGGCGGCTTCGAGCTCTCAAGCGATGTGATGATAAATACCATGCCGCCCGAAGAAGCAGCCGAATTTCTCAAAGAGACACAAAAAACAGGCTCGGTTTAACAATTAGGGCTTAAACAAGGCTGAAATCACGGCCGGCAGAGTCACTAATTTTTCTCCAAATACTCGGCGATCAACTTGATCATCTTTTTATAATAGGCGGATGCTTCCTGATGGGAATGGCCTATCGCAATGGCGCCGAACTTGCCGTACTCGGAAATCATGCCGGGCATATAAACCAGCACACCCTTTTTGGTGTTTTTGTTGAAACCGATCTTGCTGCTTTCGATTATTTCAATAAGCTTTCCCGGCGTGAGGGCTTTATATTTCTCTGATTCGATGATGTCTCTCGCTTCATAACAAACCGGAATTTTGCCGGAATGAAGGATGCCTTTTTTGGAATCGTAATGAGCTGACGTAAGAAAATATGCTAAGCGATAAGGGTGGGTTGTCCCGCCTTTCCTGAGATTAATTTCGATAGGGTAGACTCTCGGCGTGTGATCCGGGGTTTTTTGTATTGTAACGAAATCAATGCCAAAGTGGCCGATCATCCCCTTTTTGGCCATCCATATCGCCACTTTTTTAGCTTCTTTGGCAATCAACTGACGATGGAGATCGCGGCTTGGGAAGGCACAGCCTAGGAAGTTTTGCTTATTTGGACCCCCCAAGATCTGCTCATGACTGGAGATGATGTAAGGCTTACCTTCGGCTGAAATAGATATCTGTACGCTCGGTGAGTAGGTAAATTTGGCGCTGATCAGAGCTTCGGCAATGCCGCCGACTTTGTTGTATTCCTTCATATAGGCGTCAAAACTTTGTTCACCTGATTGAAAGGTCAGATAGTTTTTGAGAACTTTTCTGATAATCTTTGCAAGCTTGACCACATCGGTTTTGATGGAGATTTCAAGATCATGGTCCTTGATTAATTTCTCGGCGTTAAATACTGCGTTACCCCTGCCGGAGGCACAGATATCCAGCTTTACGACATACTGCTTATACGACGGGTAATTCTTCATCAGCTTGGCCAAAGCAAGATATAGGGCATCTGTATTCTCCAGTTTGCCATAACCGGGTATAAGATTTAGCCCTGACAACTTAAATACCCGTCGGCTTCCGCTCTTGGTGCCGATATAGTCGAATTTCTCATTTGAGCCAAACAGGGGAATGCCAATTTCCAGCGCCAATTTGCGCTCCAACATGGTCGGATAGTAGCAGCGCAGAACAGCCGTTTTAAAGTTGCTGATAGATCCTTTTATTTTTTCGATAATCTCTCTGTTGTCCAGCAGTTTCTGAGTCATCGAAGTTACCCGACTATCATCGATTTCGAGGTGTGTAAGTCGTTTTTGCATGGATTTGAAGTCTTTGGGATTTTCGGCGATGAGATCAAGATAGTAATCAAATAATTTTATATTAAATCCTTTGGAAGTAACATAAATAATCTTCGTTCTGTTGTATTTCAATAGAAAGAGGAAAAAGAGCATTCGTTCTTCATAAAAGTTCAGACCCTTTACTTGAGACAGATTGAAAAGATCAGAATTGAGACCGGAGACAACCACAAAAGTTCTCTCGCCACGGTAGTTATAGTTTGAGAGTTTCTTATTTTGCTTCAACCGCTTTTGGAGAGCTGAAAAATTTTGGATTGGTGCTTGTTTCATCTTTATATTATCCTAAATTTCAGTAATGGGGACAAGCTTTTCCGAGCGCTTAAGTCAAAGGGCACTATACCTGAAAGGGAGGGAATCTTCAACCCTACAAGAAACTTTACTCGCTTTGGCTTGATTAAAACGGCGTTTGTAGCTATTTTAAAATGGTCTAGATAGTAACGAAGGAGTTTTGTGGGTCATAAGGTCATGCGCTTGGCGGTAAAATATATAATTGACGAAGCGGAGAAACGGGGTATTAATGCCAAGTTTTATCATCAGGATTATTTTGTTCTTGAATACAAAGGGCATAAGGAATATTTCAACGAAACGCTTTCCTCTAAGACAACAGCCCTTGGTTCAAAGTTTTGTATTCGGAAAGATCTTACCAAAATTCTCCTGGCCGAAGCAGGAATCAGCGTACCGTCAGGCAAAAATTTTGATCAAAAAGATTTAGCAGCCGGACTCGAATCGGCTGGTGAAATCGGTTGGCCGGTGGTGTTAAAACCGAACATGGGTATGGAAGGCGACCTTGTTTTTCCGAATCTCCAAAATGAGGCCGAATTTCGAGCAGCTTGGGATAAAATAGGCACAAAATATAGCCAGATTATTGTTGAGAAAATGTTTTTTGGCAAGGAATACCGAATTTTTGCTACGAGAGAGAAGGCTCTCTCGGTTATTCACCGTGTGCCTGCTAACGTGGTAGGCGATGGCAACCGTACAATAGAGGAGCTAATTGATATCAAGAATCAAGATCCTCGTCGGGGCGCCGGTCTTACTCCGTTGGCTCAGATCGTCATTGATGATGTCGTCTTAGCCACCTTAAAGAAGAGCGGACTCACGCCCGATCACAAACCGCAAAAAGGAGAGCAGATATTTTTAAGGGAAAACTCCAATATCTCGACGGGAGGAGAAAGCATTGATTGCAATAAAATTGCAGACCCTTCTGTTTTTGAGATCGCCCAGAGGGCAATCGAGGCAATCCCGGGACTCCAATACGGCGGCGTCGATTTTATGACAAAAGATATCACAAAACCCCAGAAGGGGGATGGTTATGTGATAATCGAAGTAAATTCTATCCCTGGTATTGCGCTTCATCACCAGCCGACCGTCGGAGAACCGGTCAATATTGCTGCTGATATTATTGACATTAACTTTCCTGAAACTATACGAAAGTAGGCACTATGTTTGAAAATCATACAATTTCTACCCAGATCATTCTTCGTGAAGCACATAAAAGAGGGATCAAGATCACGCCGCTTTTTGAGGGAAAAATGCTCGAGCTTGAATACAAGGGCCACGTTGAGTACTTATTCACACAATTTATTTCCGGGACAACAGCTGTTGCCCTAAAAGTTTGTGATAATAAGGAAATCACCAAAGCATTGTTGTCTAAGGCGGGTGTGTCTGTGCCAAGCGGTCGTTTTTTTGGTGCAAAATCAATTGATGAGGCTCTCAAATTCGCAAAGGAAATCGGATATCCAATTGTGATGAAGCCAACCAATTCCACTCATGGCAACTGTGTCTTTACCAATATTGCTTCTGATGATGAATTTACTGCTGCATTCGGAAAAGTGGCCAAGCAATTCAAGAACATAATTATCGAGAAAAGATTCGAAGGCACCGAGTACAGAATTGTTGCCTCCAGGGAAAAAGTTTTAGGGATTACAAACCGGGTACCTGCCAATGTCATTGGCGATGGTAATTCTACCATCAAGCAGCTTATAGAAATAAAGAACAGCGACAAGAGGAGAGGGGATGAATCATATATGAGCTTCGATAAGCCACTTGTAAAGATTAAAATTGATGAAATAGTTTTGGAATATCTAAGGAAACAAGGGCTGGATTTACAATCTGTGCCTAAAGATGGCGAGCAAATTTTCCTCCGTGACAATTCCAACCTCTCTACTGGCGGGGATAGTATCGATTTCACAGACAAGGTCCACCCGACTGTCAAAGAGATTGCCGTTAAGGCTATTAAAGCGATCCCCGGACTCGCATATGGCGGGATTGATTTTATGGCCAGCGATATTACACAACCTCAATCAAAGGATACTTATGTTATCATCGAAATTAATTCAAGCCCTGGTATCTTTATGCACCATTTTCCTTATGAGGGAACTCCGCGCGAGGTCGCCAAAGAGATCGTCGATATTGCATTTCCTGAGTCGATAGGAAGCTAACGAAAGCCGCTAATCTGCTCTTGACTGCATAAAATATGGTATTATAATAAGCGATATTCGTTCTAATTTAATGATTGGAATCTATGCGAATAGCTTTTCTTACGGATTTTGCCGATCCGCTAGCCCCAATCGGCGGGCAGCAAGCAGGCGGTGTTAATACCTATATTTATGAACTGGCGAGATCGTTGAGCAGGATCGGCATTAAAGTCGATGTTTTCACTCGTTGGGATAGTACAAAATCATCGCAAACTGTTAGATTTGCAGAAAGGGCCAAGGTAGTCAGGATTAAAGCTGGACCCAGACATTTCCTATCGAAAAATTCTTTTGGGGCGATTATGCCAGAATATATCGAGCATTTTCTTGAGTATTGCCGAGAGAAGAAAATGAAATACGATTTAATCCATAGTCATTATTACTTTGCAGGATGGGCTGGGATTCAAGTCAAAAACATTTTTCAGATTCCACTCGTTCATAGCTATCATGCGCTGGGATTGACCAAAAGAGAAGTTCTGCGGGACTCTGACCCAAGCCCGACAGATAGAATCCAGGTTGAGAAAGAGATACTCGAGGCAGCTGACGAGATTATCGCTTCGTCACCCCAAGATAAAATGACGTTGATAGAAGGTTACGGTTTTGGTGGAAACAAGATATCAATTATCCCTGCGGGAGTGAACCTCCATCGATTTTCTCCCCTTGACCGGAGCAAGGCGAGATTAAAATTAGGAATTGCTTCTGATAGAAAGGTCATTGTCTTTGCCGGCAACATGAACAAAAACAAGGGTGCAGAGGTGCTAATCCGTTCAGTCAGGGAGATAAAGCGCAGATGGTCTAAGCTTTCTACTGCATTAGAGGTGTATCTTCTTACCGGCGATCCCAGAAAGAGCAGGCGTAAAGAAAAAGATGAGGCTGATTTGCGACATCATTTAAAGACGTTGATCAAGGATCTTCGTCTTGCTGACGTTATAAGACTTGACCATAGCGTTACACGTGAAAAACTTCACTACTATTATGGTGCTGCCAATGTAGTCGTAATGCCTTCATTTTACGAATCTTTCGGAATGGTGGCGACAGAAGCGATGGCCACCGGAACGCCGGTGGTGGCTTCTGATGTCGGAGGATTGAAGTGGACAATCCAGGACGGGATCAATGGGTTTCATGCCAAACCGGGCGATGCAAAAGATTTTGCCATAAAAATTGCCGGAATTTTGCAAAATCCTGACCTAGAGGATCGTTTGAGTAAAAACGCTGTAATTTATGCCAGAAATAACTTTGACTGGGACAAAATAGCCAAAAAGATCCTTTCTCAATATGAGCGCCTAACTGGCAAGGATCAAAAATCTTAAGTACAATAACAAAGGTTTCCAACCGGAATTAAGCTAGGTGTTTGTATGATTGCATATCTAAAAGGAAAAGTCGTCTTATTCAAGTGGGGATTCTTAATTATAGATGTCGGCGGTGTGGGCTATAGAGTTAGTGTCGATCCGCAGCTAAATATTCCCAATGACATCGTTGATACGCAAAAAGAGATCGAGCTTTTTATTCATCAGCATTTGCGTGAGGATTCGAGTGATCTCTATGGGTTTTTAACTTTTCAGGAACTTGAGCTTTTCGAGCGATTAATTTCAGTCAATGGTGTCGGGCCGAAAGCAGGGATAAATATCATGAGCGCTGGCAAGACGGACAAAATTATCCAGGCCATCGTTTCCGATAACCTCGGATTCTTTACCGCCATTTCGGGTATTGGCAAAAAAGTGGCTGCAAAGATTATTCTGGAACTCAAATCGAAAATATCCTCTGATAAATCGATCAATATTTTAGCCGGCGGAAATGATGCGGAGGATATCGTAGACGCGTTGCTTGGGCTTGGCTACAAGAATGTCGAGATATCAAAGGTTATCGGTGAAATCCCTGCAGAACTAAAAGACACCGAAGAAAAAATGCGTTGGTGTCTCAAAAATCTCGCCAAATAGTTAGATTAGTATCCAATTTTCATTTATCAATAATCAGCGAATAGAACACCTTTTGTTTGCTGATTCTGCTTGCTTTGTTATAATGCACCTATGGAAGAATGGGAAAGCGAAAATCTAGAAACCGATCTCTCAACCAACAGCGCCTTGGCTGAGGACGCTGTCCTTGATTCTTTGCGTCCCAAAAAACTCTCTGATTATGTCGGGCAAAAGGAGATAAAGGACAACCTCGGTATCTTTATCGAAGCGGCTCGCCGCCGTGGTGACGCCGTTGAGCACATCCTACTTTACGGTCCTCCCGGTCTTGGCAAGACGACGCTTGCTCACATCATTGCGAATGAGATGGGAGTCGGCATCAAAGTGACCGCCGGACCGGCCATCCAACGGGCGGGAGATCTTGTTGCCCTGCTGACTAATTTGTCTGAAAGCGATGTGCTCTTTATCGATGAAATCCATCGCTTAAATCGCAATCTGGAAGAAGTCCTCTACTCTGCCATGGAAGATTATGTTGTCGATATTGTGCTGGGGAAAGGTCCATCTGCCAAAACAATGAGAATCAACTTGCCGAAATTTACTTTTGTCGGGGCTACGACTAAGTTCGGCTCGCTATCTTCGCCTCTAAGAGACCGTTTTGGCGCAGTCCACCGGTTGGAATTTTATGACGAATCAGAGCTTGGTGAAATTATCGAACGCTCCGCGAAAATTTTAAATATTGATATCGAAGCTGGTGCCGTTGCTGAGATCGCTAAGCGAGCGAGGAAAACACCGCGGATCGCCAACCGACTCCTTAAACGAGTTCGTGATTTTGCCGAAGTAAAGCATAACGGAAAAATCACGGCAAGCATTGCTCGGGATGCGATCGAAAAACTTAACATTGATGCATTGGGGCTTGATCGCAATGACAGAGAATATTTAGAAACGATAATTGAAAAATTCGGTTGCGGCCCTGTCGGCTTGGAAACAATTGCTGCTGCAATCTCTGAAGACAAAGATACGATTGAAGATGTCATCGAGCCGTATTTATTAAGATTGGGATTCATCAACAAGACTAGCCGTGGCCGTGTTGTGACAGGCCAAGCCCTTGATCACCTTAAGATCAAGCGACCAGCTGGCCAGAAACCCTTATTTGCTTGAAAAAATGCCGAATTTACGTAAAATATTAGTCCATACCTGCTGCGCCCCTTGTCTTTCTCATATAGCTCAGCAGCTGGAAAAAGCAGGATTTCAACCCGTTGTCTACTTTTATAATCCTCAACTCTTCTCTGGCGAAGAGTATGAGAAAAGATTAAATGATATCCAGGCCTTTTGTAAGGAGAAAGGACTCGCTGTGACTGCTCCTCAGTTTGCAAAGGAGGAATTCGACAGCTTAGTCGATGTCTATAAGGATAAGGATTCAATAAAGTATATCAGTGACAAGGATCGCTATCAGCGCCGCCGCTGTAATATCTGCAATTCCCTCGTCATTCAAAAAACGATAGAGCAAGCCAGAAAGGAAAGAATAAAGTTTTTTACTACAACCTTGCTTTGTTCTCCCTACAAAAATCACGAGGAGATTCTGGAAGTCAGCAACGAGAAGGCTCTGGATTACCGTATGAATTTTTATTATCAAGACTTTAGAAAGGGCTACTGGATGGGGCGTAACTATGCCCGCAATCATCGCTATTATGCACCTGGCTATTGCGGATGTGAGGAATCAATTAAAGAACGGAGACTGGAATGACTAGTGGAGACAATATAATAATCATACTTTATCTTATTTCCTTGATCGGTTTTATCATTTTTAGTATTGCTGGCGTCTATCATCTATGGCGTTTTGGCTACTCTGGGGATTTATCAAAGCCGGCGATTATCATTTACACACTCGCTTCTACTGCGGTCGTCCTGCTTTCTTTATTTTTAATCAGCATAAGGATATTCTCATGACCATCAAAGGAAAATTATTCCCTGGGCAGACAAACGAAGAGAAGGTTTTTTTGCTGATCAGGAAGCACTGGTTTAATTACCTGATCTTTCTTCTGGTCGGTATCCTGGGTGCCATCCCGGTAGCCGCTGCGGTATATTTTTGGCTGGCTTTTCCCTCGATCGTGGCTGACAATTCTATCGATATCTACCTGATTGTTATTCTGACGGTCTTTGTTCTCGGTATCTTCGCGGCGCTTCTTTACGGTTTTGTTGATTATTATTTAGATGTCTATATTGTTACTGATCGGCGGGTGGTAGATATCTCTCAAAATGGTTTTTTCAAACGGGAAATTTCTGAGCTTCATTTGCATCAGGTCCAGGATGTTAATGCCCGGGTGGACGGATTCTTTGAAACACTTTTTCATTTCGGCGATGTCTATATCCAAACCGCCGGAGAACGCGAAAATTTTGTTTTTAAATCAGTGCCTCAACCGTACGCGATTGCTCGTCAAATTATCGATTTGAATGAATCGCATCTTGAGGAGGACGAGGATGCAGATAAAAAAGTAGAGACAAAACCGCTGAATAATAAACTTGGAGAAAAGCCGATCCTCTCTTTTGATAAGTTGGAATCGGCCGCTAAATCTCTTTTGGAAAAGTCTTCGTTTGCAGAGAGAGTCAAGAATGCCGGCATCGTTGTAAATCCGGAAATTAAAAGCAAGGTAGATAAAGATAATAAGGAATATGAAGGCACTCTCACGGAAGGCAAGGAGATAGACTTATAAATGAAACTATCCGATTTTGAATATGTTTTACCCAAAGAATTAATCGCGGCTTATCCGATAGAGACAAGAGATGAGTCGCGATTGCTGATTTTAGCCAAGGACTCAGGCAAAATACTCCATGGCCAGTTTGGCGATATCACTAATTATCTTTCAAGCGGAGATGTTCTTGTTTTAAACGACACAAAAGTCTTCCCAGCCAGACTGATTGGCGAGAAGCCTTCTGGAGGCAAGGTAGAGATTTTGTTGGATCATGAAGTTCATGAGGGGGAATGGGAAGCGATCGGCAAAAATATAAAAGAAGGGACACGGATCAATTTTGCGGATGGTTTGGAAGGAAAAATTACAAAAAAATCAGGTCGGATATGCTTAATCAGATTTGATAGGTCAAGAGAAGATCTCTTTAAAGCTTTGGAAAGGACCGGACGTATTCCTCTTCCCCCCTACATAGAACAAAGGAGGATTGAGGATCGCATCGCATTCAATGAAGACAAGGCTCGATACCAGACGGTTTATGCTAAAGAGAAGGGAAGCGCTGCTGCTCCAACCGCCGGTCTTCATTTTACAAAAGAATTGCTGGAAAAAATTGAAGGAAACGGTGTCGAAGTTGTGTATCTGACACTTCATGTGGGGTTAGGGACATTTTTACCAGTTGAGGACGATTTCATACAAAATCATACAATGCACAAAGAATTCTTCAGCGTCAGCAAGGATGTTCTAGCGTTAATCAGGACAGCGAAATCAAACGGCCGTAAAATCTTTTCTGTCGGCACCACTACTACCAGAGTGCTTGAACATGTTTTCGGCCAAACCCCGAACTCGGACGGGAACCATGAAACCGATATTTGCGGTTGGACCGATATCTTTATTTATCCCGGATACAAGTTTAAGTGTATCGATGGTCTGATCACCAATTTTCACTTGCCTAAATCCACTCTGCTCATGCTGGTATCCGCCTTTGCCGGACAAGAAAATATTAAAAAATCATATCAAGAGGCCATTGCCCGCAGATACCGCTTTTACTCATATGGCGATGCTATGCTAATAATGTAGGTAAAAGATGAGGGGACGCATAAAAATATATCTTGGCTTGCTCTTCCTACTGGGTTTGATGATACCCGGCAAGGTTTGGGCGCATGCGAATTTATTAATAAATGAAATTTATCCTAAGACGATCTCGAGCAGTCCGCACCAGGAAGAAAATACCGAGTGGATCGAGATCTTCAATGCAGGCGATGAGCCGGCACGGACAGCCGATCTTACTATCGAAGATTATGATAAATCACGTCTGCCCACTAGCCTTTCTCACAAGCCTGACATTTTGCCGGGTTCATATTTAGTTTTGTATAAGGGTGTAGACAATGATTTTACTTTCTCGTTGAATGACGGGGGAGATCGGTTGATTTTGAAATACGGTGGGGTCGTGATGGATCAAGTGTCATACGGGGTACTCCCATATGAGGACAACAGCCAAAATGCACCGGTGCCGGCTGCCGGTCGGTCGATTACGCGTTTGAGCGGAAAGATGAACACGGGAGTGAACAAGGATGATTTTATCTCCAGCATCCCCTCACCGAATAGAGCTTACGAGAAGCCAGTCTACTCCAAAGATATTATTATCTCAGAAATATATCCTTCACCAAATGCGGATGAGCAAGAATATATCGAACTTTTCAACAAAAGTGAAAAGCCGGTAAATCTCAAGGACTGGATAGTAAATGATGTTGTGGAGGGCGGAAGCCCGCAGCATACATTTGACTCTGATTTATGGATCGCTCCAAATTCTTACCTGGCGCTTAATCATGACGAAATTAAAATCTTTCTCAACGATAGTGGTGATGCAGTCAATTTATTTGATCCAAATCAGGATCTAGTAAATTCTATAGAGTATTCGGGTGGGGAAAGAGGTAAAAGCTACTCGTTATTTGCCGATGGCTGGAAATGGACAGAGGAAGCAACGCCGGATAAGGAGAATATTTTCAAAGAGACAAACTCTCTTGACGGCCAAGAAATTTCCCCAGGAGATAATATCCACGATATTAAAAAGTATGACAGAGGAAACCTTGTCGAAGTGGAGGGGACAGTAATTGTCTTGCCTGGAAAATTATCCAGTCAATATTTCTATATTGAGGATTACTCTGGGGGCATACAGATTTATTCTCATGATAAACAATTTCCCGATCTGGCTGTGGGGGATCGAATAAAAGTAGTGGGAGAACTATCAGAGATAAATGGTGAAAAGAGAATTAAGGTTAAATCAGAAACGGATATAATATTTTTAGATAACGGCCGGCCGCCTGAACCGAAGAAAGCAGCCATATCGGAGATAAATGATGATGTAGTCGGGGAATACTTGCAGGTCGAGGGCAAAGTTGTCGCTACTTCCGGAAGTGAGTTTACAATTGAGGATGATGATAATCATGAGGTTCAAGTCAGCATCCGGACGGGAACCGGCATAAAGAAGCCCCGGATGAGGAAAGGAGATCAGGTTGAAATAACTGGCGTGATCAGCAAAAGCAAGAGCGGCTATGCTATATTGCCAACAAAGCAAGAAGATGTTAAAATAATCACTTCCGGTACGCTGCCGAAAGCCGGATCGGAAGGCGCGATGCTCCCTGTAATTTATAGCTCAATCTTGACATTATTATGGAATATATTAGCCAAAGCGAAAAAGAGACTCAAAAGATTGCAACGGATGTTGCCGCCACTCTCAAGGGTGGCGAGATTTTAGCGTTGGAAGGAGACCTTGGCGCCGGAAAGACAACTTTTACCCAGGCGCTCGCAGCTGCTTTGGGAATCGAGGAGCCTGTCACAAGCCCAACGTTTTTAATTGCTAAACAATACCCGATTCCATCGGGCCGGATCAAACGTCTCGTCCATATCGATTGCTATCGGCTAAACGGAGCAGACGATCTGGAGTCTATCGGTTTTTCGGATTTTTACAACGACCCAAATGCAGTTATGGTTGTGGAATGGCCGGAAAAAATCATGGAAGCTATAAAACATAAAGCCAGAATAATTAAGTTCTCACATATTGCTGAGGACAAAAGAAAGATAATCGTCTGATGAATTTGATAATCGATACTACCGGGAAAGAAGTTGAAATCGCCCTGCTGGCAAATGGAAAATCCGATTCGATCAGGTGGGATGGGGCTGGGAACTTAAGCGAGACTCTGCTCTTAAAGATAGGAGAACTGCTCAAGCGCAACTCCACCGATAAGCAAAAGATCAGCAAAATCGTTGTTTCAACCGGTCCCGGCTCATACACAGGGTTACGGATCGGAGTTACAACCGCCAATTTTATTGCTTTTAGTCTGAACGTACCCGTTGTTGAAACGTGTGCACGTAGTCTCGGCACCGAATTTGCGGCGCCTCTCATCCCAAAGTATGGTAATGAACCTTTTATCACCAAACAAAGGCCTAGACTTTAGCCCTCAAAATCAGGTAAAATTATTACACTCATGACTTTTTTTAAAAGGGCTCCCAAAGCCAACGAAACTGCCGCTGATAGGCCAAAAAAGAACAAAATCGGTCGAAAGATCTTTTTTGGGGTTGTCATCTCTCTTTTTATATTAACGGCCTCTTACGTCGCTTATTTGGTGGCATCAGGGTCAAAGGCCTTCGAAAACGGGATAAGCGGTACCTCCATTGTCCGGAGTTTGTATGGCAAGCAACCTCTCAAGGGCGAAGAGAGAGGACGAATCAACATATTACTAATGGGAATGGGCGGCGCCAATCATCCCGGCGGCATGCTCGCCGACTCTCTGATGCTTGTGAGTATCCGGACAAGTGACAAGAAAGTTGCTTTTTTATCGATTCCCCGTGACTTATACGTCAAGATACCGAATCATGGCGAAGACAAAATTAACGCAGCGTTTGCTGACGGCTACAACGATTACATGCAAAAAAACTGTCCTAAGAAAAACAGCGCTTCTGCCTGCTATGATGCTGCTGCAATCTCCGGCGCCAATCTGACCTCCCAGACGGTTTCCCAAGTTGTCGACTTGCCTGTTGATTATTACGTATCGGTTGATTTCAATGGCTTTGAAAAGTTAATTAATCAGCTCGGTGGAATTGATGTCAATGTAGAAAAGGCGATCAACGACCCCTACTTTCCGGATGATCGCATGATTGGTTACCAGCCCTTCAAAATAACGGCTGGCCAGCATCATCTAGACGGAAGCACTGCTTTGAAATACGCTCGTTCCCGCCACACGACGTCAGATTTCGACCGCGCTGCCAGGCAGCAAAAAATTATTGAAGCAATCAAAGATAGGGCGATGACTGGCGATGTCCTCTCAAATCCTAAAAAAATTGCCGAATTAGTTGCAACTCTCGGCAGCAGCATTAAAACTAATTTATCTGTAGCCGAGCTTAAGGCTTTAGCTGATATGAGCTCAGGTGTTTCCAGAGATCAGATCGTCACTGAAGTATTGACCAACGGCCCCAACGGACAGTTAGTCGATTACAACGATGGGATTTACTATCTTAAGCCGAGAACGGGCAATTTCAAGGAGATACAAAGCCTCGCCAGAAATATTTTTGACCAATATATCGACGAGAAGGCGAAAATTGAGGTTCAAAATGGTTCAAAGACTTCGGGTTTAGGCAGCATATTAGCTAAAAGTCTAGAAGACGAAGGATATGAGGTTGCCAGTATCGGGACGGCTAAGGAGAAGGTATCCATGACAGTGATTTATGACTTATCGAACGGCGAAAAGAAAAATACGATTGCTTTCTTAAAAAAGAAGCTAAATGCGTCAGTAATCTCAAGGACCAAAGTAAAGACTGATCCCGGTGATATATTGGTAGTCATTGGCGACGATTATCGACCGAACAAATAATATGTTTTTCTTAAAAAGTCCATTATTAAGGAAATTCCTACTCCTCTTGACACTCGGGTGGGGGATTGCGACTTTTGCTGTTGTGAATATTAGTTCTCCCTATCTGATTATCCTGCTCCTTGTTATATCTCTTCCAGCAGTAGTTTTTATCTTCACCGAAAGCTCGCCGCTTTACCTGCTCATACTTTTATCCTTTACGTCAAGCTATGCATCTTACGTCTTCCTTTTTCAGTACAGTTTGCCCGTCTGGCTGGTTATGATAGCAATTCTTGTCATATTTGGCTTTTTATTCTTTTATATCGAACAGAAAATTGGAATTCTGGGTAACAGGCGCCTGATCTACCTTGTGCTGTTTAGTCTGATCCAACTGGAGGTTTTCCTGATTTTAAGTTATTTTCTCATCGACCCTGTAAGTCTCAGTTTGATCATTGCTAGCATGAGTTACCTTTTTCTTGGTTTTTGTTATACAATTTTAGCCAAGCACGAAGATAAGAGTTTTGTGACATACCTTGTCTTCGCATTGGTAATCATTTCGGCAGTTTTCTTGTTTTCTCAATGGGGAGGACTTGTTTAATTATGAATTTATCATATAATAGGGACAGTAATAAGCGGAGATACAATGAAGATTAATTTTAAAAATGCGATTGTTTTTGGCGCAAAAGCACTAACATCGCTAAAGAAATTTTTTGTGAAGACAGGGCAGTTGTTTGCAACCGTTTTTGTTCTGATCACGAATAACAGGCATAAGAAGCTAATTTCAACAATCATATTTTCCTTCCTCATTTTTGTCGCTTTCGCGCATGTCGTTTTCGGTGTGCTCATCTATGGTTTTAAGCTAGATAACAAGGCGACAAAATTAGCTGCTGCCATCATGCCATATCCGGCAGCGATCGTAAATTATGATTTTGTCACATACAAAGATTTATTGCACGAGGAAAAATACATACATAAGTTTTATCAATCGACTCAGCAGGACAATGTTGATTTTACAGAAATTGACCAGCAGGTCTACGATCAGTTGATTGAAAATAAGCTGGTTGCTTCTTTGGCCCTTGTTAATAAGGTGTCCGTTAGCAAAAAAGACGTAGATCAGGCAGTTAATGGTGTAATTGAGCAAAATGGTGGGACAGATAAAGTCGAGAAAGTGCTGAGTGATCTCTACGGCCTTACTTTAAATGAGTTTAGAGAGCTGGTAAGAATTCAACTCCTTCGAGATAAGCTAAACGAAAAAGTAATTGCTAAAGTAACTGTACAGCACATTCTGATCCGTGTAGATAAAGATGCGCCCGCCGATAAAGTCAACGAAGCAAAGGCTAAAATTGACGGGATTAGAACAGAAATTACCAATGGCTTAGATTTTGGCGAAGCTGCCAAAAAGTATTCTGAGGATATCGGAAGTGCCAGCGATGGAGGGATACTTGAGCCATTCGCCAAAGGTGAGATGGTTGATGAATTCTCAAACGCTGCATTTGAGACAAAGACGGGCGAAATATCTCAGCCAATCCGTACCGAATTTGGCTGGCATATTATCAAAGTTCAGAGCAGACAGGGTAAAATTGAAATGAAATTTACCGATTGGATTGGATCCATCAAGAAAAAGAGTTTGATTGTAAAGCTATATGCCATCTAAAAAGTTTCTCTTTTTCGTACTCGCCTTAATTGCAATCGGTGTTGCCATAATTGGCGTCTGGAATTATCAAAAAATAGTTTCAGAAAAACCGGTCCGTCAGTCGGAAGAAATCAGATAAGCTCAATCCGTCGACTTCTACAGTCCTATTTTCTCTTTACTGCAAAAGGAAGGCACTTTTGATCCTAACATAATTTCTAGTGAATTATCCTTTCGAGCATACTATATTCCATTCTGAAGGAGACAGAATGAAGAAATATATTTGTATGAAAGAGAGGGATAATTTTGTGACAGAAGATGAAGAAGACGCTTATGAGCATCTTCGCCTTGGTCCCGATCATCATATCGTCAAAATCGAATTAGAAGACGGCAGTTTTCATGCGGAGGTATTGGAGCCGGAAATTCCTCTTGAGATTGGAGAAGAGGAGATCTAAAGATAGAGATTTAGTGTAGCTCATTTATTCTCTTTGGACCTGCCGATATACCTGAAAAGATCTGCAGCACAGTGCAAGGTCGTATTCTGGAATTCGTTCACTACATTATTCGCGGAAGTACGCCATCACTTAACACCATGACGCCCCAAGAATAGCTATTCTTTCCTGAAATTTTTAAGCAGCAAAGAGTTCAAAACCACAGATACAGAAGAGAGCGCCATTGCCAAGCCTGCGATCTCCGGTCGGAGGAGCAAGCCGAGACCGATAAAGACTCGGGCGGCGATTGGTATTCCCAAAGTGTTATAGATCAGTGAAAAGAATAAGTTTTGTTTAATCTTGCGGACAGTTGCCTGAGCAAGCTTGATAGCAGTTGCAACGTCACGCAAATCATTTTTGATAATGACTATTCCGCCTGCTTCCATCGCCACATCTGTGCCTGAACCCATCGCAATGCCAAGATCGGCTTGAGCGAGTGCCGGTGCGTCGTTGATGCCATCACCTACCATGGCGACGTTTATGCCTTTTTGTTGGAGTTTCTTTACCTCGCTT
>Ga0172375_10000885_pt1 | contig 48477 bp, 46 predicted proteins | sample LakKiv1m_FD_114537 | JGI IMG/M metagenome (GOLD analysis project Ga0172375, IMG submission 114537) | Freshwater microbial communities from Kabuno Bay, South-Kivu, Congo - kab_092012_11.1m | ecosystem: Environmental > Aquatic > Freshwater > Lake | place: Democratic Republic of the Congo... | reverse complement strand
CGAGTTGATCTTCACGGATTGCAAAATTCCCGCTAAGAATCTGTTATCCAAGGAAGGTATGGGTTTTATCGTGACTATGCGTACTTTTGATATGTCGCGTCCCGGGGTTGCTGCCCAGGCATTAGGCATTGCCCAGGGTGCTTTGGAGCTGGCGGTAAAATACGTGCGTGAAAGGGTGCAGTTCGGCAAGCCCATCTCTAGTTTTCAGGGAATTCAATGGATGCTTGCGGATATGGCCACTGAAGTTGAAGCTGCCAGGGCTCTTGTGTATTCCTGCGCCAGGATGGTGGACGCTGGAGTTAAGGATGTGGCTAAAGAATCGGCAATGGCTAAGATGTATGCCTCGGATGTTGCGATGAAGGTTTCGGTGGATGCTTTGCAGTTATTCGGCGGATACGGCTATATGAAGGATTATCCGATCGAAAAATATGTGCGCGACGCCAAGATCACCCAGATCTACGAGGGGACAAATCAGGTGCAGCGCAGCATTATCGCTTTGCAACTGATAAAGGAATTGTCGAAATAGAGGCAGTAGAGGCAGGGACGTCTTTGGATCCAAAGCGAAGGGTGTCCCCAAGGGACACCCTTCCGATTGAGTTCAAGAACGTCCCTAAATAAAAGATGAATATAATTGTTTGTATAAAGCAGGTTCCGGAAACAACCGAGGTAAGGATTAATCCTGAAACCAATACGCTGATGCGCGAGGGGGTCAAGTCCATCATCAATCCCTTTGATATGTACGCCATCGAAGAAGCTGTGCGCCTTAAAGAAAGATTCGGCGGCAAAATCAGCGTGGTTACTATGGGACCACCTCAGGCGGATGCAGCTTTGCGGGAGGCGATCTCCATGGGAGCTGATGAAGGTTTTTTAGTTTGCGACCGCGCGTTTGCCGGAAGCGATACCTGGGCAACCAGCTATACCTTGGCCGGCGCGATCAAAAGGGTTGGCGCGTTTGACCTGATCATCTGCGGCAAGCAGGCTTCCGACGGCGATACCGCCCAAGTCGGCCCCGGCATATCCACGCATTTGGATATCCCCCAGGTTACTTATGTAAAGAAAGTGGAGGAGGCAAGCGACAAGTCAATGCGCGTAGAGAGAATGCTGGAGGAGGGTTATGAGATCATCGAAACACCTCTACCAGCACTCTTGACTGTCGTTAAAGAGATTAATGAACCGAGGATCCCTTCGTTAAAAGGCCTGATGCGCGCAAAGTCAGCTAAAATTATCACGTTTACCCAGAAGGAGCTTAACCTGGATCCGCAGCAGATCGGCTTATGCGGTTCACCGACCCAGGTGGTGAAAATATTTACCCCGGCCCCAAGGATAGGCGGACAGATGCTTAAGGGCGAGATCCCTGATGTGGTTAAACAATTGGTGGATCTGATCAAAGACGAGGTTAATTAAAGATGTCCATACAGGTTATTATTGAAAAATGCACCGGATGCGGGTTATGTATCAAGGCCTGCCCGTTTGATGCCATCCGCATTACCGACTGCCCAGAGGGCCGTGGTTCGGCCTCCGATAGCCGAAGCCATAAAAAGGCATTTATTGACCTGAATAAATGCACGCTTTGCGGCGCCTGTAAAGACGCCTGCAAATTCAAAGCGATCTTATTGGTTAAAGAACCTGCCAAGTGCGAGCTGCCGGACATTAAGGACTATAAGGGTATCTGGGTGTTTATCGAGCAGAAGAACGGCCGGGTGCAGTCGGTCTCTTACGAATTATTGGGCAAGGCCCAGGAGTTGGCCAAGAAACTAAACTGTCAGGTCAGCGGGGTTTTGATCGGAGATAAATTAGAGGACCAACTGGATGAATTGATCTTTTGCGGAGCGGATAATATTTACCTGGTTGAAGCTCCTGAGCTGGCAAATTTCCAGGATGAGCCGTATACCAATATACTGGTGCAATTAATCAAGAAACACAAACCGGAGGTTTTTCTCTGCGGGGCGACAAATATCGGCAGGTCGCTTATCTCCCGGGTAGCCATAAATATCAAAGCCGGATTGACCGCGGATTGTACTGGTTTAGATATTGACCCGGATAAGAAGATCCTGCTGCAGACCCGTCCGGCATTCGGCGGGAACATCATGGCGACGATTATCTCTCCGAATTACCGGCCGCAAATGGCAACGGTCAGGCATAAGGTTTTCGCGCCGATGCCCGCGGATAAAAAACGTAAAGGCAAGATCATAAGAGAGAGCTTTGATAGTTCGCTTTATGTTTCGCGAACTAAGCTTCTGGATATCGTTGATGAGATTGAGTCAACGGTGAACCTTTCTGAAGCGGATATTATTGTTTCCGGCGGACGCGGAATAGGAGGACATGAGAATTTTAAATTACTTGAGGAGCTGGCCCATGTTTTAGGGGCTGCGGTCGGCTCAAGCCGGGCTGCAGTTGACTCCGGGTGGATGCCTTATTCGCACCAGGTGGGGCAGACCGGAAGGACCGTTGGCCCCAAGATTTATATTGCCTGCGGCATATCAGGCCAGATCCAGCATCTTGTAGGAATGCAATCCTCAAAAATTATCATTGCCATCAATAAAGACCCCGAAGCTCCCATATTCAAGGTAGTCACCTACGGAATAGTAGGGGATCTCTTCCAGGTAGTTCCCGCCTTAACCCATGCTTTCAAAACAGCGTTAAGAAAATAGAGAAAATAGGGTCAGAATTATTTAATAAATAATTCTGACCCTATTTCACAAAAGTCAACCCTCAAACTGACCCACTACCCCGTCCCCATTGTTGTAGTTTTTACATACTACTGCAGCCTAATGATTAATATTGAGTGTAAGTGTAGTCATATGTTAAAGAATGTAAAGATTTTCCTTGACAAAAATATATTGATTATTTATAATGCGGCTATGGTTAACAGCAATTTAATGACTATAGAAGACCTCGCGGATTACTTAAAAGTGACCCGCCGGACTATTTATGACTGGCTTAAGCATAATAAGATACCGGCGCTGAAGCTGGTCGGCCAATGGCGCTTTAAAAAAGATAAAATTGACAGCTGGCTTGAGAGCCAATCACAACCACATTAACATTGGGAGGATCAACGCATGTATTTTAAAAGATTAGAGCTTATCGGTTTTAAATCTTTCTGCGATAAGACGACCCTTAATTTTGAACCCGGTATTACCGCTGTTGTCGGTCCCAATGGCTGCGGGAAGTGCCTGGAATATGATTCACTGGTTACCCTGGATAACGGCTCGCAGATTAAGATCGGGGAACTGGTTGAAGAGACGCTAAAAAGGGCGTCCAGCGTTGAGAAGAATACCGATGGCTTTACCTCTTTTGAAAACCCTTTGAATATCCATATACTTTCTTTAAATCCCGAAACATTCAAGATTGAATCCAAACCGGTTTTTGCTTTCGTAAAGAAACAAGCGCCGGATCATCTGCTTGAGATTAAAACCCGTTCAGGAAAAAAAGTCACGACTACGCATTACCATCCGTTCTTCACGATCAAAAATGGAAGTTTGGTAGAGCTTAAAGCCGAAGAATTAAGAAAAGGCTTAAGGATATCTGTCCCGCGAGAATTACGCAATGTCCAGGCGAATAATAAGCTAAACTTAAAGCATATTTACAAAAACATAAAAGCCGAAGATTTACTGTATGTGCCTTATTCTGCACAGTTGGCCGAATTCATCACAAAAAAAGTTGTTGGCAGTAATAATGGCATTAATCTTGCGGTCAAAAGCGCTTTGTCAGGCCAGGCAATGAATGTCGCTAATTTTATGACGATTGCCTCCGAATGCGGATTGGAAGAGATCCCGGATTTTGCCAAGAGCTTGAAATCCCGTAGTTGCGGCAGGATAAATATACCTTTAGAGATTAATTCTCGGGTAGCGAAATTCTTAGGTTATTTAATCGCAGAAGGCCGGGTAAATGCGGGTAACCAGGTTTGGTTTGTTAATCAAGACAGAGCTATTCTGGATGACTATATCTCGAGCGCGAAATCCGGTTTTGCAGTCCAGGCAAAGGAATTCCATTATAAAGCCGGGACAAGCGATGTGATAATCTTTTCCGCGGCCTTAGCTAAATTTCTTCAGGCAGCTTTTGATTTTAGAGTAGGAAGCCTGTCAAAGGAAAAGGTTATCCCGCCCCAATTATTCGGCTGCTCCGAAGATATAATCGCAAGTTTTATCTCTGCTTTATTCGAAGGCGATGGATTCGTTTGCACGAAAGGCGCGGTATATTTTGAGTATTCAACTGCTTCCAAAGAGCTCGCCCACGGATTAAGCAGCTTATTGCTCAGGTTAGGGGTCAATTCGGTGATCAGGCAGAAAATGAAGTTCGCCGCGAACACACAAAAGAAAACTAAGAGGCCATATTATTCTGTCTATGTGTATGGTTATGAGAATACGAAAAAGCTTGCTGCTAAACTGAATTTTGTGGGAAAGAAATCAGAGAAATTGGCCCAAATCAGGAATTACCGGGGCAAGAGCAATCCAAACCATGACCTTATACCCGAGGTTAATGCTATTTTTAAGATCCTGGTCAAATTATCGGGCCTTAAGGTTAAAAGGATCAAAAAGCTGTCTCCCAAATTAGTCAGCTACTACGAAAACAGATGCCTGCCTTCCCGCCAGGGGCTGCTTGAAGCTTTAAGCATAATATCCGAGCACGCCGAGATCACGGGCGCGGCAAAGGCAGTCTTTGAGTATCTAAAGAGCCTGGGGAATTCGGATATTTATTGGGATGAGATTGTGGGGATAAAAAAGATCAAATCCCCGCAGTGGGTTTATGACCTGTCGGTAATCGGCAACCATAATTTTGTCGCCCAGGATATTGTGGTACATAACAGCAACATCTTTGATTCCATCCGCTGGGTTCTGGGTGAGCAGTCGGCAAAATCACTGCGCGGCTCGGATATGCTGGATGTTATCTTTAACGGCACGGACAATAAGGAGCCGTTAAGCATGGCAGAGGTAAGCTTGGCCTTTGATAATTCCAACCATTTTTTCAATGTTGATCATCCGGAGGTCTTGATCACCCGCCGTCTTTTCCGTTCAGGGGAAAGCGAGTATATGCTCAATAAAGCAACGGTCCGGCTTAAGGACATTCTGGATCTATTGGCAGGCACGGGCATTGGCGCTGAGAGTTATTCTATTGTTGCCCAGGGAAAGATCGACCTGGTCTTAAGCTCCCGTCCTGAAGACCGCAGGCTGGTCTTTGATGAGGCAAGCGGCATCACCAAATATAAATCCCAAAAAAGAGAGACCATGCGCAGGCTTGAAGAAACGGAGCAGAACCTTCTGCGCGTAAATGATATTGTCACCGAGGTCAAGCGCCAGATCGGCTCCCTTGAGCGCCAGGCAAATAAGGCCCGCAGGTACAAGGAGGTTTTTGAAGAGCTGAAATTGAAGGAGATCGATCTTGCCTCTCTGGATAAGAGCATCCTGCTTAAAGAAAAAAGTGAGATTGCCACACATCTCTCTACCCTGAAGGAGGAAGAGCTTAAGCTTATAGAGATCGTCGCCCAACAGGAGGCCAGGATCGCCAACCGCCAGTCAGAACTGAAGGTTTTGGAGGAGGGTATGATGTCGGCTCGCGGTGAAATGCTCAATCTGGAAAACAGCCTGGTGCGCAACAATGAGCATATTAATTTTAACCAGCAGCGCATCGCCGAATTGATCGAGAATATGGGAGTTTTGGGGATCGGTATGGATCAGGCCGGCGAAAAACTTAAGCAGGACGAAGAAAAATTAAAAAAGGTCCGCGATGAGTACTCCCGGCTAAAGCAGGATATAGAAGAAAAGGAGTCTATCCTCAAGCAGAAGGAAGAGGAGATCAATAAATTAAGTTTGTGCATCAAGAGCTCCCTTGAGGCTATCTCCGAGAGCAAGAAGATGATCCTGGAGCTGGAAACCAGGATATCAAATACTAAGAACGAAATAGGAGATTTCAACTCCAAGCACCAGGTTTTTCTGGCGCGCAGGAAAAGACTGGAGATAGAAAAGGCCAAGGTTTATGAAGAAAAGGCGATCGCTGAAGAGGGCTTAAAGAGCATCATCGCTGAGCTTGAGGCGATCCGGCAGTCGGTTGATGAATTTAAGCAGAAGATCTCTAATGTAAAGGAGAGCCTTGCTCAAGAGGAGCTTAATTTGGCCGGGATCGACAAGGAGATAATCGCCTTAGAAAACGAGAAATTGACCCTGGCTTCGCATAAAGAATTCCTGGAGAAACTAAAGACCAAGTATGATGATATCGGCGAATCCCTGAACGCGGTGATCTACCTGGATAAAATGCCCCGGGAAACCCTGACCGGCCTGGTGGTCAAGATCAAAAATCTTGATTCCTCTACCTTAAAAATAAGCGGAGAGGCCAAGCCCATTGAATTGGATACCGCAAGGATAGATGAAAAGATCGCAAAAATAGATGAAGGCCTGGGAGAATTAAGGAACAAGAAGATATTGCGCCAGACCTGCATTTCGGAATTAAATAAGATGTCGGCCGGTTTAGAGCAGGAGCTGCGTAACCTGGAGATCGCTTTTGCCAATAAGGATGCAAGCCACTCTACCGCCCAGGAGCAGTTCAACAAGATCAAAGAGGAAGAGGATGTGATCGTCATGGAATTGAGCCAGTTACAGCGGGAGATCTCGGCGATAGAGCAGAACTTAGCCGATGCTCAAGAGCAGCTGTCCGCCTTGAATAATGAGCAGAGGCAAAAACAGGGCCTGATCGTCCAGGAGGAGGATGCCATATCTTTGAATAGCGCTCTGCGCGAAGAGCTCCTGGTATTGATCACTCAAACCAAGACCGAGATCGAAGGGCTGAACAAACGCTTTATTTCCGACGAATCGACCTTGAAGATCCTGGATGATACTTATAGCCAGGATAAGGCCAGCCTTGACAATATTCAGCGCCAGATAAGCGAAAGCAAAGAACGGCTTGAGCTGCTTAAAAAGGAGATCGTGGATTGCCAGGAAAAGATCAAAACAGCCCAGGAAGAGATAAAGTTAAAAACAGAGAACCTGGCGGAGGTGGAAGCAAAATACAATGAAGTATCCGGAGGCACGGCCGAAGCTGCGAAAAAAATAGAGGCTGACCGTAAGCAGGCAGATCAGGTCAAAAACCGGCTGCATGAGCTGGAAATGCGGGATAAGGATGTGGATTACCGTTATGCGGCGATAAAAGAAAGGATGTTCTCCGCCTATAAAATAGACCTTGAGGCCCAGGGTGAATTGAATAAAGAATTGGATCATCAGGCGCTGTCCGGCGAAATCAGTGAGTTGAAGAGGAAGCTGGATTCCTACGGCACGGTCAACCTGGTAGCCATCGAAGAATACGATGAATTAAAACAGCGCTATGATTTCCTTATCCAGCAGCAGACCGACCTTGTGACCGCCAAGGAATCCCTGCACCAGGCGATCCTCAAGATCAACCGCACCACCAAGCAGATGTTCATGGAGACATTTGAAAAGGTAAAGGTGGAATTCAAGAATTATTTCCGCCTGCTTTTTAACGGGGGGGACGCGCAGCTGTTCCTGCTGGACGAATCTGACCCGCTTGAGTCGGGGATCGAGATCATCTGCCGGCCTCCGGGAAAGAAACTGCAGAATGTCCTGCTCCTAAGCGGCGGGGAAAAGACCATGTCGGCAATAGCGCTCATCTTTGCCATATTCAAGGTTAAGCCTTCGCCATTCTGCATCCTGGATGAGATCGACGCTGCCCTTGATGAGGCCAATGTTGACAGGTTCTCCAGGGTCTTGCAGGAGTTTTCCAAGGGCTCGCAGTTCATTGTGATCACCCACAACAAGAAGACTATTGTTAACGCCAATATCATGTATGGCATTACAATGCAGCAATCAGGGGTTTCCAAGATCGTTTCGGTGAAATTATCGCAGGATAAAGATAAGGAAAGGGAGCAGGAGGCAGTAGCGGCTTAGGCCCGGATCAGGTGCAGCAGGTAGTATTCTTGCCTTTGTTTTTGGCCTGGTAGAGGCAGTTGTCCGAAGAGGCGATCAGCTCTGCCGGAAGCAGTCCATCCTCGGGAAAGGTGGATATCCCCAGACTTACAGTGAGCATCTTATTGGGAAATATCTCTTCATTAAGGAAGGGGTATCTTTGAATATCCATCCTTATGCGCTCGGCGATCATATAGGCTTCCTTTTTGCCGGTCTGGGGAAGGATTATGGTGAATTCTTCCCCGCCGTAACGGCAGACCAGGTCCATCTTGCGCGATTGATTGCGTAAGACCTGCGCTAAGTCCTTCAAGATTTTATCTCCCGCCTGATGCCCGAGCGTATCATTGTAGATCTTAAAATCATCTATATCCACGGTAATTAAGCTAAGCTGGCCTTTAGTTGCTTTGGCTTTTTCCATTTCGGTTTGCAGGAGGTATTGGAAATAACCGTGGTTCCAGAGGTTGGTCAGGTAATCCGAATGCGCGCGGTCAACCGTTTTTTCATAAAGCTGGGAGTTTTCAATGGCCAGGCCTGCCTGGTTGGCAAGCATCGTAAGCATGCGCAGGTCATCTTTGGTGATCGGGTCGTTGGTAATGAAATTATCCGCTACGATTATGCCGTTAACCCGGTCTTTTGCTTTTAAGGGGATAAGCACCAATTCATTGCTTTCCAGCATACGGATAACCGGTGAGTTGTGATAATGATGGATCGTTTCTCCGGTCAGGTGCAGCGGCATGCCCTCCAATACTGCCAGAGATAAGGGATTTTCGTCTTTGTCATACATGGAAACTTTGAGGCTCTTGACCTGGCGGTTAAATCCCGATTCCAATACGGCGTTAGAGTTCTTAAAGGCGTTGATCAGGTCTTCCAGGTCCATTTTCTCCTGCTCGATCTTGGTCCAGGCAGCGTTGGCTTCTTCGCCGCTCTCCGGGCCGATACCCATTTTGCCTTCAATGATCCTGTCCTTTTCATTGACCAGGAAAAGCATTGCCCGGTTAAACCCTAAGCCCGTATGCGCGGTAACTCCGGTAAGGATGATATAGAGGATCTCATCCAGCTTCAGGGTGGTGCGCATGGCGTTAGAGATCTCATAGAGTATCCCCAATTCGCTTTTTGTTCGCTCCAGCTCAGTTTTTAATCTGTTCAGCTCTTCCATAATGCCTTAAATCTAACACATTTTGTCCGGTCTGTCAAGAAAGAGAGGGCCAGCGGGTATCTTGGCAATTTTCTCGCAGGGGCGCTCGTTGCGGCCCAGCGTGCCGCAACTGCGCTCGGGTCGGCTGGCGTCGCTCTCACTAGTCCCTGATTAGCGGGTGAACCATGCCCGCTCCTTGCCTCCACGCCCTGCTCGAAAACAGCCAAGACACCCGCTGGCCAATTCTATTAGTTAGAAATCCCTCCTTCATACGTCTATTGTGTTAGAAAGGAGGGACAAATGGACGCAGGAATGTGGTTGACATAGGGGGATGAGCAGGTTATAATATTAAATCTAAAAAACTAAATTCGGAGGATAAAATGGCAATAGATAAGAAAAAAGAAGAGGTAAAAGACACGACTGACCGCCAGAAAGCCCTGGAACTGGCTCTGTTACAGATAGAAAAGCAGTTCGGCAAGGGTTCGATCATGAAGTTGGGCGCGCACACCAAAGCCAATGTTGAGACCATTTCAACCGGCGCTCTTACCCTTGACCTTGCTTTAGGGGTTGGCGGGCTTCCCCGCGGCAGGGTTGTGGAGATATTCGGGCCTGAAGCTTCAGGCAAAACCACTTTGACTTTGACGGCAATAAGGGAGAACCAGAAAAAAGGCGGAGTGGCTGCCTTTATCGACGCAGAGCATGCTTTTGATTCAACTTATGCCAAGCTTATCGGCGTAAATCTGGATGATCTCCTGATCTCCCAGCCGGATACCGGAGAGCAGGCATTAGAGATCGCCGAGACATTGGTGCGTTCTAACGCCGTGGATTTAGTGGTAGTTGATTCGGTTGCGGCATTGACCCCTCGCGCGGAAATAGAAGGCGAGATGGGTGATTCACACATGGGGTTGCAGGCGCGTTTAATGTCCCAGGCCTTGCGCAAGCTGACCGGTTCGATCAGCAAGTCGCGGACTACGGTCATCTTTATCAATCAGCTAAGAGAAAAGATCGGGGTTATGTTTGGTTCCCCTGAGACTACTCCGGGGGGACGCGCGCTTAAGTTTTATTCATCGGTAAGGCTGGATGTGCGCAGGATAGCTTACTTAAAAGAAGGAGATAAGGTTATCGGTAATCATGTCAGAGTGAGGGTGGTCAAGAATAAAGTCGCGCCACCTTTTCGTGAGGCAGAGTTTGATATCATGCATAACGAGGGGATCGCCAAGACCGGGGCGGTAATTGACGCCGCCGTAAACCAGGAAATAATCGCTAAATCCGGTACCTGGCTTTCATTTGAGGATAAGAAGCTCGGCCAGGGAAGGGACGCGGCGATAAAATTCCTAAAAGAGAACCCAAGGTTGCAGGAAGATATTGAAAAAGCAGTGCGCAAGAAATTCAGCCAGGCTGAGTGAGCCGGAGGAAGCCAGAGCCTATGCTTTTCTGCTGCTTAAGTTTCGCCTGCGCAGCGGGAATGAGCTGGCTTTACGCTTAAGGCAGAAGAAATTTTCCGAGAAAGTTATTCAGGATACCGTCTCTTTCCTTAAAGACAGGCAGTTCATTGACGACCGGCTTTTTGCTAAGGGCTGGGTGTCCAGCCGGCTCAAGCGGCCTTTTGGTTTAAGGAGGATCAGGCAGGAGTTGGCGTTAAAAGGCCTGGATAAAGAGATCATCGAAGAAGCGCTTGCCCAGGTAAAAGAGCATTACAGCGAAAGCGCAGTAGCCGGCCAATTGGCTGAAAAAAGATTTTCCAAGTTAAAGAATATAGAGCCGCAAAAAGCAAAGGCGCGGGTGTATGCTTATCTTGTGCGCCGGGGTTTCTCGCCTGAAATCTCAAGCGACATAGTAAAAGGATTATGACAGCCGATATTTTAAGGGAAAAGTTCCTTGCCTTTTTTAAGGCAAGGAAACACAAGATCGTTGAGAGTGATTCTTTGGTCCCCAAAGACGATCCCACTGTATTGTTTACCCCCGCCGGAATGAACCAGTTTAAAAAAGAATTCATGGGGTTTGACGCCGGGTTCAAGCGTGCGGCTACTGCCCAGCGCTGCCTGCGCACGGATGACCTGGATAAAGTCGGCAAAACAAGCAGCCACCACACCTTCTTTGAAATGCTGGGTAATTTTTCCTTCGGCGACTATTTTAAAGCTGAGGCGATCGCCTGGGCCTGGGAGTTCCTGACTGAAGAACTTAAGATCTCACCCGATAAACTCTGGGTTTCGGTTTATCAGGATGATGACGAGGCATATAATATCTGGAAAGACCTGATCAAAGTGCCGGCGAATAAGATCGTCAGGCTGGGAGATAAGGAAAATTTCTGGCCGGCTGAGGCCAAGGCCAAAGGCCCCAACGGGCCATGCGGCCCCTGCTCGGAGATCTTTTATGATTTTGGGCCAAGCGTAGGCTGCGGGGAGAAGATCTGCGATCCATCCTGCCCTTGCGGAAGATTTGTTGAGATCTGGAACCTGGTCTTTACCCAGTTTAACCGTAAAGATGATGGAACTTTAGAGCCCCTGCCGAACAAGAACATTGATACGGGCATGGGCTTAGAAAGGCTGGCTGCGGTCATGCAGGGCAAGCAGAATAATTTTGAGACGGAACTATTCCAGCCGATAACCAAAGAGATCATCAACTCCGCTAAAGCCGGCCCTAATTTGAAAATAATTTATGCCGTAGCTGACCATATCCGGGCAGCGGTATTTTCTATCTATGACGGGATATTGCCTTCCAACGAAGGAAGAGGCTATGTAATAAGGAAAATAATCCGAAAGGCCAGCCTGCACTTACTGATCCTTGGGATCAAAGAGCCTTTTCTTTATCGTTTAGTGCCAATAGTAGCCGAGGTAATGCGGCAGCCTTATCCCGATTTGACTAAGCAGCGGGAAGATATTGCCCAGATAGTCTTAGCCGAAGAAAAGAATTTTATTTATGCCCTTGGCTCAAGCGAGGAATTATTCAAAAGTAAATTCAATGAATTTATAAAAAAACCAAATCCCGAAACTGTGGGGAATATAGTTTTTCTGCTGCATGATACCTATGGGATCCCGCTAGATTTGACTAAAGAATGGCTGGCTAAACACAAAATAAGTTTTTCGGAAGAAGTCTTCGGACAGGCTATGAAGGAGCAGAAGGCGCGTTCCAAGGCTGGCAGCGCGATGAAGGGCGATGTATTCAGCGCCAAAAGCCTGGACATAAAAGTTAAAGAGAGCAAATTTGTCGGCTATAAAGAGAATTCCTGCCAAGCGGAAATTCTGGCTGTTTTAAAGGATGGCAAAGAAATTATTTTAGACCGGACCCCATTTTACGCGGAATCCGGAGGCCAGGTCGGGGACACCGGGAAATTGATAAACGGGAAGAATGTTTTTGAAGTTTTAAATACACAGAAGATTGACAATGTTTTTTTGCATATTGGGGAAGCCAAAAGCGGCTCTTTTAAAAAAGGAGATAAAGTCACCGCGCAGATCAATGTTGAGCGCAGGTTGAATATTGCCAGGAACCATACGGCCACGCACATATTACAGGCAGCTTTGCGGCAAGTTCTGGGAAGCCATGTGCAGCAGCAGGGCTCTTTGGTCGGGGAAGAAAAATTCCGTTTTGACTTTACGCATTTTAAGGGGTTGTCTGAAGAGGAGATATCCAGGGTTGAGGAATTGGCCAATAATTTTGTTTCCAAGAATCAGGCGGTAAGCTGCAAAGAGATGAGTTTTAAAGAGGCGAAGAAGGCAGGGGCATTGGCATTCTTTGAAGAAAAATACGGTGAAAATGTGCGGGTGGTTGATATCGGTGATATTTCAAAAGAGCTATGCGGTGGAACGCATCTTGCCAATATCGGCGAGATCGGCCTGATAAAGATAATCAGCGAGGGATCGGTAGCCAGCGGCATAAGAAGGATCGAAGGTGTAACTGCCGGTTTTGCCGAGCTGTTTGTTAAGGAGCAGGAGGAGAAAGCCGCTGAAGAATCCAGGAAGCGGGCTAAGCTCAAGGAATTAAAAGAGCAGGAGAAAAAGCGGAGTTCAGAAGTGAATATCCGCCTGCGGGAAGCTATGCCAAAGCTTATAGAAAAGGGAATAAAAATAAACGGCATAAACGTAGTTTATTCGCTCGAGCCAGATTTAGATATGGGCGCCTTGCGGTTTCTGGCGGATAATTTAAAAAGCGAATTAAGGCAAAGCGTGATCGTTTTGGGCTCGCAGGATAACGAGCAAAAGAGGGCGTCATTGGTTATCGCGGTAACGCAGGATTTATCAGCCAGAGGCCTGGACGCGGGTGCATTGATCCGCCAGGTTGCCCCGGTTATCGGGGGCTCAGGCGGAGGCAGGCAGGATTTTGCCCAGGCAGGCGGGACGAAACCGGAAAATTTTACATTGGCATTTGATAAATTAAAAGATATAATCAATAGATTGAAAACGGAGTAGTTGTATGAAGATAATCAAGGCGACCAGCAAACAATTAGAAAAGGTTTATAACCGCAGCTGCGGCCGTAATCCACGCGTTGAGGATAAGGTCAGAAGGATCATGGATGACGTGCGCCTTTTTGGGGATGAGGCCTTGATCAAATATACGCGTAAATTTGACCAGGTTAAGCTTAGCCTGCGCCAGTTGAAGGTCTCCGAGAACGAGATCAGCGGCGCCTATCAGAATATCAGCCCGAATTTTATCGCTTCGCTTAAGGTGGTCATTGAAAATGTCAACCGTTTTTACCGCAAGCAGCTGCGCAGGTCATGGAGGATCAAAGGGTCCGAAGGGGTAGTGCTGGGTGAAAATTATACCCCCCTGGAAAAGGTCGGGGTTTATATACCTGCAGGAACCGCCCCGTTGGTTTCCACTGTTTATATGACGGTCCTGCCGGCAAAGCTGGCGGGGGTGAAAAAAATAATTTTGATCAGCCCGCCGGACAAAAACGGGATGATCAATCCGCACATCCTGGTCATGGCTGATCTTTTAAAAGTTGATGAATTTTACCGTGTAGGCGGGGCGCAAGGGGTAGCTGCTTTGGCTTACGGGACTAAAACCATTCCGCGGGTAGATAAGATCGTCGGGCCGGGAAATATTTATGTCAGCGAGGCAAAGCGCCAGGCATTCGGCATGGTGGATATAGATATGATCGCCGGGCCCACGGAGCTGGTGATCATTGCCAACCGTTTCAGCGACCCGAAGTTCGTTATCGCCGACCTTCGCGCCCAGGCCGAGCATACAAAAGGCCTGGCTATATTGATCACAAATTCCAAGGCCCTGGCTAAAGAGGTTAAATCCCAGCTGGACGGAAATAACGGTTATATCATCCTGGCCAAGAATTTGAAACAGGCCTGCGAGATAGCCAACAGGATCGCCCCTGAACACCTTGAGATCCTGGTCCAGAACCCGGGCAGGCTGGTCAAATCCGTGAAAAATGCCGGGGCAGTGTTCCTGGGGCCGTATAGCCCGGCGGCAGTCGGAGATTATGTCGCCGGTCCAAGCCATGTCCTGCCGACAGCCGGTACAGCCAGGTTCTTCTCCGGGTTATCGGTATTTGATTTTGTCAAAAGCACCCACATTATCAGCTATTCAAAAAAAGCGCTGGAGAAGATGCGCGAGCCGCTGGAGAAGATCGCCGGCATCGAAGGCCTGCAGAAGCACGTGGATTCGGTAAAGGCGAGGTTTGAATAAAGGAGAAAGATGAGAGAAGCGAGTAAAAACAGAAAGAGCAAAGAGACCAATATTACCGTTAAGCTGAATATTGACGGATCGGGAGAATCAAAGATCAATTCAGGCATAGGTTTTTTGGACCATATGCTTGAGTTATTCGCTTTTTGGGGGCATTTTGATCTACAGATCACTACCAGTGAAGCTGATTTAAAAGTGGATATACATCATACAAACGAAGATTTAGGTATTGTGTTAGGCCAGACCTTTAAAGAGGCACTAGGAGATAAGATCGGCATTAACAGGATCGGTTCTATGTCGGTGCCTATGGAGGATGTTACGGCGCATGTTGCTGTTGATATCAGCGGCAGGGGTTCATTTAAGTTGACCATTGAGCCATCCAGAATCTTGCCTGTGAACAATCCTAATCCCCAGCCCCAAGAGGGCTATGAGCTTAAGTACGCAGAGCATTTTTTTGAGGCATTTGCCAAGCAATTGGGTATGAATCTTAATGTAAGGATCGATAACCCCAGTCAGGATCTGCACGCTACCCTGGAACCCGCTTTTAAAGCTTTAGGCAAAGCTTTGGAGCAGGCAGTTGCAATTGACCCGCGCAGAAAAGGCATTCCCTCTACTAAAGGCGTGATCGACTGATGAAAATAGCGATCATTGACTACGGTATGGGCAATATTCACAGCGTAGCCAAGGCCCTGGAGCTTTTTGGCGCCGCGATAAGCGTCACCAATAAGAAAAGCGACATAGCTAGCTGTGATAAGATCGTGCTGCCCGGTGTGGGGGCATTTAATGACGCGATGGCGGAATTAGAAAAGCAGGGCCTAGACACGGTGATCAAAGAGCAGGTCAAAAATAAAAAACCATTCCTGGGGATCTGTCTGGGTTTGCAGCTTTTGCTTGAGACCAGCCAGGAGGCAAAAGATAAAAAAGGGCTGGGCATCCTTGAGGGAGAGGTAGTTAAGTTCAAGGCCCAGGCAGGACAAAAGATCCCGCACATGGGATGGAATAATCTTAAGGTTATTGCCGGAGATTGCCCTCTGTTAAAAGGGGTGGTTTCCGGGTCCCAGGTATATTTTTGCCACTCCTATTATCCTGAACCGCTTGATAAATCCGTTATCGCGGCAACCACCGATTACGGGCTGGAATTCCCCTGCGCCCTGTGGAAGGAGAATGTTTACGGGGTCCAGTTCCATCCGGAGAAAAGCCAGGCAGTCGGCTTAAAAATGCTGGAGAACTTCGTTAATTTATGCTGATAATTCCGGCGATCGATCTAAGGGGCGGCAAGGTGGTCAGGCTTTTCCAGGGAAAGTTTGACCGTCAAAAGGTTTATTCCAACGACCCGGTAAAAGCAGCCAAGCACTGGGCAAGGCAGGGCGCGCAGTTTTTGCATATAGTTGATTTAGACGGCGCCTTGAACGGCACTCCCAAAAACTTGAAGGCGGTAAAAGAGATATCCGCTAAGGTGGGCATTCCGTTTGAATTCGGCGGCGGGGTAAGAAGTATTGAGATGATCTCAAAACTGCTTGAATTGGGAGCGCAAAGGGTTGTCCTGGGCACAAGAGCGGCAAGCGACGCTGCCTTCCTTAAAAGGGCAAAGAAAAAGTTCGGAGAAAAGATCATTGTCAGTATTGACGCCAAAGACGGAAAGGTCCTGACCAAGGGGTGGAAACTGGGAGCCGCTAAAACTGCGCTGGATTTTTCCGTCGAGATTAAAAAAGCGGGCTTTAAGCAGTTGATCTACACGGATATTTCCCGGGACGGAACTTTGAGCGGCCCGAACATTAAGGGGATCAGGGAGCTGCTGGAAAAAACAGGATTAAAGGTGATCGCCTCCGGCGGCGTATCCGGTTTAGATGACCTGGTTAAATTGAAGAAGCTTGAAAAGAAGGGGGTCATCGCGGTTATAGTGGGCAAGGCCTTGTATGAGGAGAGATTTACCCTTGCCGAGGCAATAAGGGTCGTTTAAAAAAAAGGAGGAGGGATGGTAAGAAAAGCATTGTTATCGGTCTTAGCGGTGGTTTTTGTTTCTTCTTTAAGCGGGTGCGCAACTACCCGCAAGAACAATGAGTTGGAGATGCAGGGTTTGAGAAACCAGGTGTCCGCTCTTGAGTCGCAGTTGGCCGCTAGGGATGAAGAGATAAACAGCTTGCGTGAAGCTGCTATGAAAGCCAGCGAAATGCCGGCTATGGCTGAAATGAAAACCGGCGAGACAAAAAGCCGGCCGAGCGCAAAGCAGATCCAGACAGCTTTAAAAAACGCAGGTTATTATCAGGGAAATGTTGACGGCAAGATCGGCAAAGGGACGGGCGAGGCAATTAAGGCATTTCAGAGCGCTAATAATCTTTCCAGCGACGGTAAGGTGGGAAAGAAAACCTGGGCGCTTTTAAATAAATATCTTGAGGAGAAGGTAAAGTAGTTTATTAAATGTTAAGCAAGCGTATTATCCCGTGCCTGGATATCAAGGATGGCCGTGTAGTCAAGGGGGTTAAGTTCCTGGGACTGCGCGATGCCGGGGATCCGGTTGAGGTGGCCAGGGCTTATGATGCTCAAGGAGCCGATGAGCTGGTTTTTTTAGATATTACCGCCAGCTTTGAAAACAGGAAGACCCTGGTTTCCCTGGTGGAACGGATCGCCAGGAATATCTTCATGCCTTTTACGGTCGGCGGCGGGATCGGGGATATCGGGGATATCCGGAATATCCTGAATGCCGGGGCGGAGAAGGTCTCGCTGAACACCCAGGCGGTGAAACTCCCGGAGCTGATCAGCGCTTCGGCAAAAAGATTCGGCAGCCAGTGTATTGTGGTGGCTATTGATGCCAAGCGTAAAGGCGATTCCTGGGAGGTCTTTATTAACGGCGGCAGGACCCCAACCGGTATTGACGCTTTGGTCTGGGTAGAAAAGGCAGCCCGGCTGGGAGCAGGAGAAATACTTTTGACCAGTATGGATCACGACGGCACTAAAGACGGTTATGACCTGGAGTTGACTAAGGGCGTGACTCAAAAGGTGCATATTCCGGTCATCGCTTCCGGAGGCGCGGGAAAATTAGAGGATTTTTATAATGTTTTCACAGAGGCAGGCGCGGATGCGGCTTTGGCTGCCTCGCTTTTTCATTATCAGGAATATTCCGTAAAGCAGGTCAAGGAGTATTTAAAAGAGAGAGGGGTTGCAGTAAGATCATGAAAAAGATCAAGTTTAGGTCGGGGGATCTGAAATTCGATAAGAACGGCCTGATACCGGCGATCATCCAGGATTACAAAAATAATGAAGTATTGATGATCGCTTACATGAATAAGGAGTCATTACGCAGGACATTGAAGTCAGGCAAGACCTGTTTCTGGTCCCGTTCAAGAAAAGAATTCTGGGTAAAAGGTTTGACCAGCGGGCATTTTCAATTTGTCAAATCCGTTTCATATGACTGTGACATGGACGCGCTATTGGTCAGGGTGCGCCAAATAGGTGCAGCTTGTCATACAGGTAATAGGAGTTGTTTTTACAGGAAGATCAAATGAATACATTTAAGCCGAATTTAGAAGAATTCTTAAAATTAAGCAAGAGGGGGAATGTTATCCCTATATATAAGGAGATAAACGCCGACCTGGATACGCCGGTCTCCGCCTTCCTCAAGATAAGGCATGGGGATTATTCTTTTCTGCTGGAGTCTGTGGAGGGCCAGGAGAAGATCGCCCGGTATTCCTTTCTGGGCAGCGGCCCTTCCCTTATCTTTAAAAGCAAAGGCAGGCAGATTGAGATCATCGACTGCAAGAATGGTAAAGAGAAGCGTTTTAAAACTTCCCGTACCCCATTTGATGAAATAAAACAGCTGATGCGTAATTTCCGCAGCGTGGAGGTCGCCGGCTTGCCCCGTTTTTTCGGCGGTATGGTCGGTTATATCGGTTACGATACGGTGAGGTTCTTTGAAAATATCCCGGACAAGAATGAAGATACCCTGAAGATCCCGGACACGCTCCTGATATTGACCGATACCCTGCTCATCTTTGACCGGCTTAACCATACGATCAAGATCTGCCAAAATGTCATACTGCCGGATAATCCAAATTCTCTTAAGAAGAAAAAGCTCTATACGCAGGCGATCCAAAAAATAGAGTTGCTCCATAATGATTTTAACCGTTTTGTTATCCAGCGCAAGCTAACCGTTAAGGCACAAGAGCCGCAGCAGGTCAGCAATCTCAAGCAGGCGGAATTTGTCAGAATGGTCAGGCAGGCTAAAGAATATATAAAGAAGGGTGATATTATACAGGTGGTTTTGTCGCAGCGTTTTAAGGTCAGGACGCCAAAGGATCCTTTTCAGATCTACCGCGCTTTGCGTTCCCTGAATCCTTCCCCGTATATGTATTTCCTGAAACTCAAGGATTTTTCTATCGTAGGTTCAAGCCCGGAGATGCTGGTGCGCTGCGAAAACGGCCTTGTGCAGACCCGGCCGATTGCCGGAACACGGCCCAGAGGCAAAGACAGCAACGAAGACCTGCGGTTAGAGAAGGAGCTGCTTAGCGATGAAAAGGAACGCGCCGAGCACCTGATGCTGGTTGACCTGGGTAGGAATGATCTAGGCAGAATAAGCAAGCCGGGCAAGGTCAAAGTGGATGATTTTATGCGCGTAGAAAAGTTTTCTCATGTGATGCATATAGTCAGCGAGGTAAGCGCCGTACTTGACAAAAAAAGGTTTGATGTCTATGATGTATTGAAAGCCGCGTTTCCCGCCGGCACGGTAACCGGCGCGCCCAAGGTCCGGGCGATGGAGATCATTGACGAACTGGAGAATTTGAAACGTTCCCTATATGCCGGAGCGATCGGATATTTCAGTTTTTCGCATAATATGGATACGTGTATTGCCATCCGCACGATAGTTTGCAAGGATGGTTTTGCTTACGTGCAGGCCGGGGCCGGGATCGTCGCCGACTCCCTGCCGGAAAAGGAATATCGGGAATCGGTGAATAAGGCGCAAGCTATGATGGAAGCGATTAAAAGGTAAAGATACCCCGCAAAGGAGGATACACAATGGCAGTGCATATTCGTTTAAGAAGGATCGGTAAAAACCCAAAAGGCAAGCCGCATTTCCGCGTAACCGTCTTTGATGAAAGAAGGGGAAGGGACAGCCGGGTGATCGAAGAGCTCGGTTTTTATAAGCCGGCTACGGGCCAGGCAGTGCTTAAGAAGGAGCGCATCGCCGAATGGATCAAGAACGGGGCGCAGTTATCCGTGACCGTAAAGAGTTTACTTAAAAAAGACAAATAAAAGGAGGCTAAAATGCCGCAACAAACAGCAGGTAATCCGATAGTCCAGCTTTTACCGTTGGCCCTGATCTTTATCGTTTTTTATTTTCTGCTTATCCGGCCGCAGAAACAAAAGGAGAAGCAGCACCAGAAGATGCTGCAGGGTTTGAACAAGAATGACGAGGTCGTTACCTCCGGCGGGATACACGGCACTATTGTAGCGGTCAAAGACAGGACCGTAACTTTACGCATTGACGAGAACGTGAAGATGGAGATCGATAAAAACAGCGTCGCTTATATCAAGAAACCGTAAAAATGGCGTAAAATAAACGGGAGTCATCATACGATGGAAAGAAAACTGATCTATAAAATACTGCTTATCCTGGGTGTCGTCGGCTTGTGCGTGTATTACGCTTTTCCTTTGGAGAAGCGCATTAACCTCGGGCTGGATCTTAAGGGTGGGATGCATCTTTTACTTAAGGTTGATACCAGCCATTTAGAGGGGCAGGCTAAACTGGACGCCTGCGACCGGGCAGTAGAGGTTATCCGTAACCGCATCGATGAGTTCGGGGTCAGGGAAACTTCCATTCAGAAGCAGGGTGAAGATGAGATCGTGGTGCAGCTTCCGGGGGTCAGCGACCGGGAGCGCGCGATTGATATAATCGGCAAGACCGCCCTGCTTGAGTTTAAGATCGTTTCTAACGATACGGAGAAGCTTAAAGAGGCCTTGGCAGGGACTATCCCCGCGGGGTATGAATTAAAATACACCCTTGATGAGAATGAGCCGCTATTGCTTGAAAAGCAAGCGGTGCTGGTGGGGGATTCATTAACCAATGCCTCGGTGCGTTTTGACCAGAGCCAGTTCAATGAGCCGATCGTTGCTTTGCAGTTCAATAGCGCCGGAGCAAAAAAATTTGCCGAGGTAACCGCTTCTAATGTAGGCAGGCGCCTGGCTATAGTATTAGACGGAAAGGTGCAGTCAGCCCCGCGTATCAGGGAGGCGATCCCCTCGGGTGAGGCGGTGATCACCGGAAGGTTTGACGCTCAAGCCGCGCAGGACCTGTCGCTTATTTTAAGGGTCGGCGCTTTGCCGGCTCCCATGCACATAGAAGAGGAGAGGACTGTCGGCCCGCTTTTAGGCCAGGATTCCATAAATAAAGGGGTGAAGGCCAGTCTTATCGGCTGCAGCCTGGTCTTCATTTTTATGGCGGGGTATTATCTTTTGGCCGGGGTGATCAGCGATATCGCTCTTTTCTTGAACCTTATAATAATCCTGGGCGGATTGGGTTTATTGCCCGTGCTTTTTCCCGGGGTTTCGGCAACCCTGACCTTGCCCGGTATTGCGGGTATCGCTTTATCATTGGGTATGGCAGTAGATGCCAATGTTTTGATCAATGAACGGATCAGAGAGGAGATAGCCGCAGGCAGGAACCTGCGCACTGCCATAGCTAACGGTTATTCCCGCGCCTTTAGCGCGATATTTGACTCCAACCTTACTACCCTGATCGCGGCATTCTTATTGTTCCAGTTCGGCACCGGCCCGATCCGCGGTTTTGCGGTTACCCTGACCATAGGTTTGTTATCCAGCATGTTCACCGCTATAGTGGTTACCCGGGCGATATTTGAAAGTTTGCTTAATCTTGGGTGGATCAAGAATTCTTTGCCGATGTTCAGGCTCATCGGAGAAACCAAATTTGATTTTATCGGTAAGAGGAAAATATTCTACGCGTTATCCGTCATTGTGATCGTTATCGGGCTTGTTTCATATTTTAAAAAAGGCCCGGCCGCCTTTGGCATTGATTTTGCCGGAGGACAACTGCAGGAGTACAGTTTTAAGAACCCTCCCTCAATAGATAAGGTGCGCCAGGTATTAAAAGGCATAAATCTGGCGGATGCCACGATCCAGCAGTTTAAGGATAATCCGAGGGCGGTCCTGATCAGGACATCGGAGGACAAAAATCAGATATTGACCGATAAGCTGAAAGAATCCTTTCCCGATGATAATATCCAGATCTTGAGGATCGAACGGGTCGGCCCGGTTGCCGGAAAGCACCTTAAAACCAAGGCCGTATCCGCTTTGATCTGGGCATTGGTGGGGATCCTGATCTATGTAGGATTCAGGTTTAAACACATAAACTTTGCCGCTGCCGGCGTAATTGCTTTGATACATGACGTGCTGGTGGCTTTGGGATTTTTAGTGATCACTAACCGTCAGATAGACCTTTTAAGCGTTACCGCCTTTTTGACCATTGCCGGTTATTCCATCAACGATACCATTGTTATTTATGATCGGGTGCGGGAGAATTCCCGGCTCTACCGCAAGCTATCCTTAAAAGAGCTGATCAATTTAAGCGTGAACCAGAGCCTGGGCCGGACTATCCTTACTTCCGGGGTAACCCTTTTGGTTGTCGCGGCAATATTATTTTACGGCGGAGAAGTATTAAGCAATTTTGCCTTTGCTTTATTCGTAGGGTTTATTTCCGGAGTGTATTCTACGATCTTTATTGCCTCTCCTTTGGTGCTTGCCTGGAGCCGCAAGGGCGCAAAGTAGATAGACGGCAAAAGCAATATTATGGCCCAAAGCACATCAATCCAATATCTTAAAGGGATCGGGCCTAAGCGCGCCAGGAGTTTTGCCGGAAGCGGCGTCAGGACCATTGAAGAGCTGCTCTATTATTTTCCCCGCCGCTACGAGGACCGCACTAATTTTGCCGATATATCCGAACTCAAAGAAGGACAATTCTATACCATTAAAGCTCAAGTCCGCTCAAGCCGCTCTCATTCCTCCTGGCGCAGGCGCAGCTTTAGCATAACCGAAGCTCTCCTTACGGATCCTACGGGCGAGATCTCCTGTGTCTGGTTTAACCAGCCCTACCTTAATCAATACCTTAAAACCGGCTCAAGCCTCATTCTTTATGGAAAGGTCCAATTGTATAACGCCAGGCTGCAGATGGATAATCCGGAATTTGAGTTTACCGGCGGAGAAGATGATGATTCCCTGAATATCGGCAGGATCGTCCCGGTATATACATTGCCGCAAGGTTTTAGCCAGCGTTCACTGCGCCAGGTGATCAAGAACGCCTTAGATGAATTCCTGCCGAAAATAAATGATTGTTTGCCTTTTGATCTGCGCAGCCGTAATAATCTGCTGAATCTCGCGCAAAGCCTGCTGAATATCCATTTCCCGGAAAGCATGGATCTGCAAAAACAGGCGCACACCCGGCTTAGCTTTGAGGAGTTTTTTATTTTTCAATTGCCGCTTGTTTTGCGCAAGCTAAAACGTAAAGAGAAAAAAGGCATAAGGCATACGGTTAGAGGGAAGTTGATCGAAGATTTTATTTCAGCCTTGCCTTTTACGTTTACATCCGCTCAAGAGAAGGTCATCGGAGAGATAAAGGCGGATATGTCCAGCCCTGTGGCCATGCAGAGGCTGCTGCAGGGTGATGTAGGTTCGGGTAAAACTGTGGTAGCTACCCTGGCCAGCCTGATCGCCGTGCAGGGAGGTTATCAGGCGGCTTTTATGGCGCCGACAGAGATACTTGCCCGTCAGCATTATAATAAGGTAACATCCCAGTTATCCGGTTTGGTTTTTTCCGGAAAGAAAATTCGCCTGGGTTTATTGACCGGACAGGATAAAGAGAGGCAAAAGATATGCCGTCAGATAAGAAATGGAGAGATCGACCTGGTCATCGGCACGCATGCCCTCCTGCATGAGGAATTGAATTTTAAGAAGCTTGGTTTTGTGGTGATCGATGAACAGCATAAGTTCGGTGTTGGCCAAAGGGCGCTCCTGCCTAAAAAAGGGGATAATCCGGATGTGTTGATCATGAGCGCAACCCCTATTCCCCGGACGTTGGCGATCACCCTTTACGGAGATCTGGATATTTCAGTGATAAATGAGCTTCCGCCGGGCCGTATACCTGTAAAAACCATACTTTTCAGCCATCGGGAGAAGAAAAAGGCCTACGCGATCCTCAGGGAGGAGCTTAATTACCGCAGGCAGGCCTACATTGTTTATCCGGTTATCGAAGAATCGTATGCCCTGGATATTGCCGGAGCCAAGAAAATGTTCGCTGAGCTAAAAAGCGGCGAGTTTAAAGATTTCCGCCTGGGCCTTATTCACGGTAAACTTAAGCAGGCAGCGCAGGAGGAGGTAATGTCCAGGTTTAAAAAGGGCCGGCTTGATATTTTGATCTCTACTACGATCCTGGAGGTGGGCATCGATATACCCAACGCCACCTGCATGATCGTTGAATCAGCCGAGCGCTTTGGCTTAAGCCAGCTGCATCAGTTACGCGGAAGGATCGGCAGGGGGAGGCTGGAGTCATTTTGCATCCTTGTCTCCGACGGCCAAACCGAGGAGGCGGGGAAGCGGCTTCAGGCAATGGTCTCATCCAACGACGGGTTCCGTATCGCCGAGGAGGACTTGAAGATCAGGGGCCCGGGTGAATTTTTCGGCAGCAGGCAGCATGGCCTGGCGGAATTAAAGATAGCCAATCCCTTAACCCAGCTGCAATTATTGAAAAGGGCAAGGGAGGAGGCAATAAAGCTTATCCCTGCGGATGCCAATTTATCATTGCGCCAGAATGCCGGGCTCAAAGTCCGGTTATTGCAGAGGTTCCCTGAATATGAAAATTTTATGGCCTCGGCCTAAAATGCCTGCAAAAAAGATGCGGGTTTTTCTTGCTTTGTTATTTATATTTGCGGTTGGCCTATCCCTGCGATTTAACAATCTCTCCGGCCGTTCCTTATGGACTGATGAGTTTTTTACTCTTTTCCAGTCCAGCGGCCATGGTGTTGATGTAGTAAAGCTTGTAGATGATCTCTCCAAAAGAGACAGCCCTGCGCTCTTAAAACCAGGGGATCTCAGGTCATTGCTTAAGAATGACCCTGGCCGGAATATCAAAGACGTAACCGCAAGCTTATTGGAAACAGATACCCATCCGCCTTTGTATTTCTGGATAATGCATATTTGGATGAGGGTGTTCGGCGATTCTGCATTTGCTTTGAGGTTTTTCTCTCTCTTGATGGGCCTCTTTGCCATATTTCTGGCTTATAGGATAGGAGGGCGTCTTTTTGACCAGCGGACAGCTGTTTTCTGCGCTTTATTTGCCGCGATCAGCCCTTTCAGTGTCCGTTACTCTCAGGAGGCGCGTTCATATAGCCTGATCATGGTGATCGGCTTATTATCTTCCCTGTATTTGTTGAGGCTGGAAAAAGATAATCAAGATCGGGATGCCTTAAGGTTTGCCGTATTTACTAGCCTGGGGCTCTATACCCATTATTTTTACGCTTTTGTGGCTTTGGCCAATTTTATCTATTTCAGCATTGCTAATAGGCGCCAGGTTGCAAAGATCAATAAATTCTGCTTAGCTGTCCTGGGTTCGTTGTTGTTATTTTCGCCGTGGTTTATCCTGGTGGCTGCGAAAGGGTATAATTTCCGCAACACGGAGTGGGTCTTCGGGTATCTGGGGATATTCAATAAGATAGGGGATATATTCCGGGGGATGGGCCGGTATATCCTTATATTTGATGATCGCGGTTTACTTCCTATTTTATTCTTGTTGATCGGGTCAGCTCTTTTTGTCTATATAGCCTTTTACGGAGCAAGGGACATTTTTGCTAAATACCGCCGGCAGCTTTGGTTCTGTTTAAGCATCTTTATCCTGCCTTTGGCGAGCATGTTGTTCCTGGATATTGTCGAGCACGCTGCGCTGCTGCGGCAGGAACGTTTTTGGGTATTTTCTTTTTTGGGTTTCATCCCCCTGGCAGGGTATTTCTTGAGCTTTGGGTTTTACCGCAATAAAACGGTTACATCCATGCTCATTTTATTAATGCTGGTATCTTCATTTTTGGTTAGCTCGGTGCAATTCGGCCCGGCGCCGGAAAAAATATGCCGCTGGATAAACAAGAGATCGCAAGGAAAAGCATCGGCGGTATTTGCCTGCAATATGAGGGGGGTATTGCCGGCCCAATCCTATTATTTGGAGGATAATGTATACCTTTTGCCGGTTTCGGATGCCGGCCAGTTAGCCGATTCGGTTAAGCTGGCTTCTGCTTTGTTTGACCGGATATTCATTGTCCGCCACTATCACCGCGCGGACAATGCTTTAATGAATGGGCTTTTTATGGAGGCCCGGGATATTGGCGGACCTTTCAGGTTGGAGGAAGAAGCCAATATGGATGATATTTCTGTCACGGAGTTTATAAATCATGCGCATAACCACAGGAAAATACCGTAATCGCAAGTTGTTTTACCCAAGAGGGATACGCCCTACCCAGGATAAAGTGCGTAAGGCGGTCTTTGATATACTGGGGGATATCAGCGGGTTAACATTCCTGGAGCTTTTTGCCGGCTCCGGGGCAGTAGGTTTTGAGGCGCTCTCCAGGGGGGCGCTTGAGCTGACCATGGTAGAGAGCCAGCGCGACTCTGTGCTGGCCATAAAAAGAAATATTGAGACACTTAAGGCCTCCTCCTGTAATTTGTATCACCTGGAGGCGGAAAAAGCGGTTAAGCTATTGGCCCAGAATAAGAAAAGATTTGACATAATTTTCCTGGACCCGCCTTATCACCTGGAGAAGGCAAAAAAAATCTTGCAAACCCTGGAGGCTTATGATATATTATCGCCCAATGGTTTGATCCTGGTCCAGCATTCAAAGCTCGAGTTGCTCCCCGGAAACAGCCTAAATTTTCGCTTAATCAAAGAAGCCAAGTACGGTGATACCTGGCTTTCAATTTTTAGGAAGGAAGCGCAGAAGGATGTGCCAGATCGCTTTATATCCCGGGACATTTGACCCGGTGACCAACGGCCACATTGACCTGATTTGCCGCGCGCATGAAATTTTCCATGATGTCATCGTGGCTGTGGCGCATAACCCGCATAAGAAGCCGGTTTTTAGCGTGGAAGAGCGGGTGGCCATGCTTAAGCAGGCTACTGCAGGCATGGATGGGGTGACGGTAACCCATTTTGACGGCCTGGTGGTGGATTTCGCGCGCTCGATGAAGACTAAGGTCCTGGTGAGGGGCTTGCGGATGCTGTCGGATTTTGAATATGAATTCCAAATGGCTTTGACTAACCGCAAGCTTGCAGGCGACATTGAAACCATTTTTCTCATGCCGCACGAATCTTATAGTTATATTTCAGCAAAATTGATCAAAGAGGCGGCTGTACTCGGCGCGGACCTTTCGGCATTCGTGCCGGATTTTGTGGCCAGGGCCCTAGAGAAGAAGTTGCGTAAAAAATAGTGAAGATATTCGTCAACCAGGTTCCCTTTGAAGGGATACTTTTAGAAGAGGAAGCTGATCCCCTTAAGCTGGACCTGGAAACAGAGCTGATCACATTTAGTTCGCCGCTTAAGCTTAAAGCGAGGGCTTTTCGGATCACTAACGCCCTCAGCGTAGATCTGAACATTAAGGCCAGGCTGAATGCAGCCTGCTCCCGCTGCCTCAAAGAGTTTGATTGGGATTGGGATAAAGATGTGAAGCTGAATTATCCTTTGGATAACAGTATCACCTTTATTGACCTGAATCCCGAGATAAGGGAAGAAGTAATACTGGATTATCCAATAAAACCGCTTTGTAAGCCCGATTGCAAAGGGCTTTGCAAAAAATGCGGCATCAACAAAAACGAAGGAGGATGTAACTGTGGCCCTACCTAAAAGAAGGCATTCGGCGCAGCGCGGCAGAAAGCGCCGTACACACTGGAAGATCAAAAAAACCAATCTGGCCCCTTGCCCGCAATGCAAACAGCTGAAACTGGCGCATCGGGTTTGCCTGGTCTGCGGATATTATGACGGCCGCCAGGTGATGGAGATCAAGGCAAAAGAAAAGAAGAAGAAAAAATAGGGAGACAAAATGAGAATAGTCGTTGATGCCATGGGCGGGGACCATGCCCCCGGAGTAGTTATCGAGGGTGCCCTGGCCGCGGTTGAAGAATATGGCGTAGAAGTGATCCTTGTCGGAGACCAGCCGAAGATAGAGGCACTTTTAAAAAAAGCCAAGTATAGCGGCAACAGGATCAGCGTGGAGCATGCCGGAGAAGTAATTGATATGAGCGAATCTGCCGCTACCAGCGTAAGACGAAAAAGAAAATCTTCTATTGTAGTAGGGGTCAATCTGGTCAAAGAAGGCAAGGCCGAAGCATTTTTCAGCGCCGGTAACACCGGAGCGGTAGTCTGCGCGTCAACTTTGGAATTAAGGCTTCTGCCGGGGATCGAGCGGCCGGGGATCGGCATTGTTACCCCCACCTTAAAAGGTAATTCCCTTATCATTGATGTCGGCGCCAACATCGACCCTAAACCAACCCAGCTTTTGCAATACGGGATCATGGCAGATGCCTACTGCAAGAGTATTTTGAATAAACCCAACCCCAGCGTGGGATTATTGAACATCGGCGAGGAGGAGAAGAAGGGGACGGAGTTTATGCGGGAAACTTACGAGCTGCTGGAGAAAAGCAAGCTTAATTTTGTCGGCAATGTTGAGGGCAGGGATATTTTCAGCGGTAAGTGCGATATTGTTATTTGCGACGGCTTTGTGGGCAATGTTGCTTTAAAGGTCGCAGAAAGTGCTGCGGAAGCAATGCAGACATACCTCAAACGTCATCTTTTAAGCGATTTCTGGGGTAAGATCGGATTGATCTTTATGATGCCCAGCCTTAAACGTTTTAAGAAAGAGATCGATTACGCCGAGTATGGCGGAGCGCTTTTACTGGGGGTCAACGGAGTAGTGATCATCGGCCACGGCCGCTCCAACAAGAAAGCGATAAAGAACGCGATCAGGGTTGCTAAGGAAGAGGTTGAGCGCCAGGTTAATGCCAATATCCTGGAAGCGTTAAAATAGGAAAAACAATTGAAAAAAGTAGGGATCATCGGGGTAGGCGAATACCTGCCGGAGAAAATACTTACCAACGCGGACCTGGAAAAGATGGTGGATACTTCCGATGAGTGGATCACTACCCGTACCGGCATAAAAGAGCGTCATTTGGCAACTGCGGGTGAGGCTTCTTCAGACCTGGCTTTTAAGGCCAGCCTTCAGGCCTTAAAGGATGCCAAGATCAAACCTGAGGATCTGGAGCTGATCATCGTGGCGACGATCACCGGGGATATGGCTTTTCCTTCGGTATCGGCGATCCTGCAAGATAAACTGCAGGCAAAGAAGGCCGTATGTTTTGATATTTCTGCTGCTTGCGCTGGATTTGTTTACGGGCTTTCCGTAGCGCAGCAGTTCATCTCAAGCGGCGCTTACAAGAATGCCCTGGTCGTCGGTTCGGAAGTCCTTTCCTCCATCACTGACTGGCAGGACCGCAATACCTGTGTATTGTTCGGAGATGGTGCAGGCGCGGTTGTGCTTTCGGAAGTAAAATCCGGCGGGATCATTTCTACGTATTTGGGATGCGACGGCTCCAAAGCCGGAATATTGAATTTGCCTGCCGGAGGCTCGCGTAACCCGGCAACCCATGAGACCGTGGAAAAACGCATGCATTTCCTGAAGATGCAGGGTAATGAATTATTCAAGATCGCGGTCAATACCATGACCGAAGCCGCCGAAACCGTCTTAAAACAGGCGGGTTTGACTTTTTCCGATGTGGACCTGATCATTCCGCATCAGGCAAATAGGCGGATCATCATGGCTGTAGCAAAAAAATTAGGCATCCCGGAAGAGCGGGTCTATCTTAATATAGAAAGATGCGGGAACATGTCCAGCGCCTCAACGGTCACCGCGCTTTGCGAAGCGGTAGGTGAGGGCAAGGTTAAAAAAGGGGACGTTATCCTTTTGGACGCCTTTGGAGCAGGTTTGGTCTGGGGCGCCTGCGTGATAGAGTGGAGTTAAGCGTTGCCAGTCTGGGGACTGTCCCCGGTTTGTGGGGACTGTCCCACGACAAGATAAGTGTGGATTGCTAGATATGGAAAAATGCGCCTACCTCTTTGCCGGACAGGGCAGCCAGTATGTAGGCATGGGTAAGGATCTGTACGAATCCTTTCCGGAAAGCAAAGCGGTTTTTGATAAAGCGGATAAGATATTGGGTTTTTCCCTCTCCGGTCTTATGTTTGGCGGCGATCCGGAGATGCTCAAGCTGACCATCAACTCTCAACCGGCAATACTTACAGCCAGCATTGCGGCGTTTGAAGCCTTTAGGGCAAGAAACGATATTAAACCGGAATTTACGGCGGGTTTAAGCCTGGTTGAATATTCGGCGTTAGTCGCCTCCGGAACCCTTACCTTTGAAGTCGGGATAAAGCTGGTAAGAAAGCGCGCCGAGATCATGGATGAAGCCAGCCGCAAATATCCCGGAAAAATGGCTGCCGTGCTTGATCTTTCTCCGGAAAAAGTGCAAGATATATGTTTAAAAAGCGGGGCAGAGATAGCCAATCTTAATGCTCCCGGCCAGGTAGTTATTTCCGGAAAAGCCGAGGCAGTAACCAAGGCAAAAGAGCTTTGCGAGCAGGCAGGGGCAAAGAGGGTAATTGAGCTTGATGTAAGCGGAGGATTCCACTCCTCGCTTATGTTTGAGGCATCCGCGGAACTGAAGCATTTTCTGGACAATACTCCGTTTTCATCTCCTGTTGTGCCTGTGGTAAGCAATTATACGGCAAGGCCTCAATATAAAATAAGCCAGGTCATTGAAAATCTGACTTTACAGATGTATTCTTCCGTTAAATGGGAGCCTTCAATGAGGTTCATGCTTGGGCAGGGGATAACAAAATTCTTTGAATTTGGTCCGGGAAAAGTATTGAAAGGGCTGATGCGCCGCATAGATTCCAGCGCGCAGGTCGTCAGTATAGAGAAAAAAGAAGACATTTCAGGGAGGTAATATGCGTTTGAAGGACAGGGTCGCGTTGATAACCGGAGGCGCCAGGGGCATAGGCCAGGCGATTGCCATGGCTTTTGCTAAAGAGGGGGCGGATATCGCGGTAGCCGATGTTAACCTTGAAACAGCCCAGAAAACCGCTTCGGAGATCGAACTTTTAGGCCGCAAGGCGCTGGCTTTGGAGATGGATGTAACCAGCTATGAAAAAGTAGAGGAAGGGATAAACAAAATTCTTGACAAAATGGGAAAGGTTGATATATTAGTTAACAATGCTGGGATCACCAAGGACAATCTTCTGCTCAGGATGTCCCAGTCAGAGTGGGATGCAGTGATCAATGTCAACCTGAAAGGCACATTTAACTGCATCAAAGCGGTATCCAGGCCGATGGTCAAGCAGAGGTCAGGCAGGATCATCAGCATCGCTTCCATTATCGGCTTGATGGGTAACCCGGGACAGGCAAATTACGCCGCTTCAAAAGCCGGGATCATCGCTCTTACAAAAACAGTGGCTAAGGAGTTAGCCAGCCGCAATATCAACGCTAATGCCATAGCCCCGGGATTCATCCAGACAGAGATGACCGCCAAGCTTCCCGAGGATATCAAGAAGAGGATGCTGGAGGCGATACCTCTGGGTAAATTAGGCACACCCGGCGATGTGGCTAACCTTTGCGTGTTTTTGGCATCCGATGAGTCAAGTTATATCACGGGTCAAACGATCACCATAGACGGCGGCATGGTGATGGCGTAAAGCAAATAAACCCAAGGAGGGAAAAGAATGTCAGTGCAAGAGAAAGTCAAATCAATCATAGCGGAGCAGTTAGGCGTGAAGCCCGAAGAGGTAACTCCCGAGGCGTCATTTGTCGATGACCTGGGCGCGGATTCCCTTGATACCGTGGAGTTGGTTATGGCCTTAGAGGAGGAGTTCGGCGTTGAGATCCCCGATGAGGATGCTGAAAAGATAGCTACTGTTGGCGATGCGATGAAATATATTGAAGAAAAAAGCGCCAAATAGTATTTAAATAGCAGTAAATAAATAATTTACCCCGCATTTAGCCTGGCGGGGTAAATTATAACTACAAGGATATAATGAAAAAAAGGGTAGTGATCACTGGTTTAGGGGTAATCTCTCCGGTCGGCAATGATGTTGGGGCTTTCTGGAGATCTTTGACCGAGGGCAAAAGCGGGGTCGGGCCGATCACCAGCTTTGATGCGGCGAATTTTGATTCCCGCATCGCGGCGGAGGTAAAGGATTTTGACCCTACCCATTACGGGATCTCCCTTAAAGATACTAAAAGGACGGCAAAATTCGTGCAGTTTGCCATAGCTGCCGCGAAGCAAGCGATCGAGTCCTCCGGTTTGGACCTGAATAAGGAGGACAGAAGCCGCATTGGAGTGATGATCGGTTCAGGTATCGGCAGCCTGCGCACTATCGAAGAAGAGTATAAAGTTTTTCTGGCCAAGGGCCCCTCAAGGCTCTCGCCATTCCTTATTCCCATGCTTATCGTAAATGAGGCCAGCGGTATGGTCGCTATTATCCACGGATTAAAGGGGCCGAACTCCTGCGTGGCCACTGCCTGTGCGTCGGGTTCGCATGCCATTGGCGAGGCATATCGGATGATCCTTTACGGCGACGCGGATGTTATGCTTACCGGAGGCACGGAGAGCTGTATCGTGGCCACCGCTGTCGGCGGTTTCTGCGCGTTAAAGGCGCTTTCTACCAGGAATGACCAGCCGCAGAAGGCCAGCCGGCCTTTTGACCTCCAGCGCGATGGTTTTGTGATGGCTGAAGGAAGCGGCCTGGCGGTTTTAGAAAGCCTGGAGCACGCCGAAAAGAGAGGGGCCAATATTATCGCCGAGATCACCGGTTTTGGGATGAGCTGCGACGCCTATCATATAACCGCGCCAGACCCCGGGGGAGAGGGAGCTGCGCAGGCAATGACCACGGCAATGAAAGACGCGCAGGTGAACCCCGAGGATATAAAATATATCAACGCGCACGGCACATCTACCAAGCTTAATGATAAGATCGAGACATTATCCATGAAAAAGGCATTCGGCCCCTATGCCAAGAAAGTCATGGTTTCTTCCACCAAGTCCATGACCGGCCATCTTTTGGGCGCAGCCGGAGGAGTGGAATTTGTGGCCTGCTGCCTGGCGAGCAAAGAGGGGGTAGTCCCTCCCACGATCAATTACGAATATCCCGACCCGGAGTGCGACCTGGATTATGTGCCTAATACAGCGCGTAAAACGGATGTATCGGTCTGCATGTCTAATTCCTTAGGTTTCGGCGGACACAATGCCTCCCTTATCGTAAAGAAGTTTAAATTAAGCACCTCATAGATTTAATCCAGCGCGATCCTACCGAGCTTGGCGCGGCAGGAAAATACCAAGAATATGGCTTATACAATCGCGGAAAAAATATTGCTGGCGCATTGCGGCCGCAAAGACATCAAGCCGGGTGAATTTATTCAGGCGGATGTTGACGTTGCTCTGGCCAATGATATTACCGCGCCGCTGGCTATCTCGGAGTTCAAGAAATCCGGTTTTAAGCGGGTATTCAATAAAAACAAGGTTGTCCTGGTGCCGGATCATTTTGCCCCGGCAAAGGACCTGAAAAGCGCCAATCAATGCCGGGTCCTGGCGGATTTTGCCAGGGAGCAGGGGATCAAAAATTATTTTGAGGTCGGCCGCATGGGGATTGAGCATGCCCTCCTTCCGGAGCAGGGGATCGTCCTCCCCGGAGACCTGGTCATCGGCGCAGATTCCCATACCTGTACTTACGGGGCGCTGGGAGCTTATGGTACCGGGGTCGGATCTACGGATATGGCCCGCGCTTACATTGACGGTAAATGCTGGCTCAAGGTGCCGGCAAGCATTAAATTCGCATATAAAGGCAAGCTGGGAAAATGGATAGGGGGCAAGGATCTGATCCTCTATACCATAGGCAAGATCGGGGTTGACGGGGCATCGTATAAGGTAATGGAATTTTGCGGCCCGGTGATCGACAAGCTGGGGATGGATGACAGGTTCACTATGTCTAATATGGCCATTGAAGCCGGGGCAAGGGCCGGCCTGATTGCACCCGATGCGACCACCAGGAAATTCGTCAGCCGTTTTAAGCGCAAGCCGCGATTCTATCAATCGGATAGCGATGCCGTGTATGAAAAGACATATGAGTGGAATGTGACAAAGCTGGAGCCGCTGGTCGCCTGCCCGCATTTACCCAGCAATGTCAAGCCGGCAAGTTCATTAAAAAATATAAAAGTTGATCAGGTGGTTATCGGTTCATGCACCAACGGCCGGATCTCGGATTTGCGCATTGCCGCCAAAATACTTAAAGGAAAGAAAGCGGCACCGGGCGTAAAGCTGATAGTTTTCCCGGCAACCCAAAAGATCTATCTTGAAGCGGTAAAAGAGGGATTGGCGGAAATATTTGTCAAGGCCGGCGGGGTATTTTCCACGCCTACCTGCGGCCCATGTTTAGGCGGGCATATGGGGATCCTGACCGAAGGGGAGGTAGCTATTGCCACCACCAACAGGAATTTCCTGGGCAGGATGGGCAGCCCCAAATCTTTTGTCTATCTTTCCGGGCCGGCGGTAGCAGCGGCAAGCGCCGTGACCGGAAAAATTACGCATCCGGATAAAATAAAATGATCATTAAAGGCAGGGTTCATAAATTCGGAGATGATATAAATACGGACGATATCATCGCGGCTAAATACCTGGTTTCTACCGATGCTAAAGAACTGGGTAAGCATTGCATGGAGACCATTGACCCTAAATTCTCCCAGGCAGTCAGCCCGGGGGATATAATCGTAGCCGGAAATAATTTCGGTTGCGGCTCAAGCCGGGAGCACGCGCCTCTGGCGATCAAGGGGAGCGGGGTTTCCGCGGTAATCGCTAAAAGCTTTGCCGCCATATTCTTCAGGAACGCTATCAACATCGGATTGCCGTTTTTAGAGTCTCTGGATGCGGATAAGATAAACTCCGGAGATATTATTGAAATTGACCTCGCCGCAGGATTGATCAAGAATATCACGCAGGGGCAGAATTATAAAACAGAGGCCTTCCCGGAATTCTTAAGGGATATCGTTGAGGAAGGCGGATTGATGAACTATATCAAAAAGAGGGTGGAAAAATAATGTATAAGATCGCGGTAATACCAGGTGACGGCACAGGTCCTGAGGTGGTCAGCCAGGGGATAAAGGTCCTTCAGGCGGCAGCTAAGAAATTCGGTTTTAATTACCAGACAAAAGTTTTCGATTTCGGCGGGGAGCGTTATCTTAAGACCGGCAAGACACTGGAGGATAGCGATATAGCCCAGCTTAAGGAATATTCCGCCATTTTTCTCGGAGCTATCGGCCATCCCGATGTTAAACCGGGTATTCTTGAAACAGGGATACTCCTGAAGTTGAGATTTTCCCTTGACCAGTATATTAATTTACGGCCGGTCAAGCTCTACAACGCGGCTTTTTGCCCATTGAAGGATAAGAAACCGGAGGATATCGATTTTGTGGTTGTGCGCGAAAACTCCGAAGGCCTTTATAAAGGCATGGGGGAGTTTCAGAATAAAGGAAGCAAGGATGAGGTAGCGACCCAGATCTCTTATAATACGCGTAAGGGAGTAGAGCGCTGCATACGCTACGCATTTGAGTACACACGTAAGCGCAACAAAAGAAAGAAGCTCACCCTTTGCGGAAAAACCAATGTTTTGACCTATGCCTGGGACCTCTGGCAGAGGGTATTTAATGAAGTCGCCAAAGAGTATCCGGATGTAACCACCGATTACGCGCATGTGGACGCCACGACCATGTGGTTTGTGAAGAACCCGGAATGGTTTGACGTCATTGTCACGGATAATATGTTCGGCGATATCATAACGGATCTCGGGGCAATGATCCAGGGAGGCATGGGTATTGCCGCCGGCGGAAATATCAATCCGCAAGGTGTGTCAATGTTTGAGCCCATCGGCGGCTCAGCTCCCAAATACACGGGCAAGAATGTCATTAACCCACTGGCTGCGATCTGCGCGGCGGGGATGATGCTGGAGAATTTAGGTGAGGCGGAGGCAGGCAAGGCGATAGAAAATGTGGTGATCGGCCTGGTGAGGAAAGATCTAAAATCCCTGGCCGCCGGGAAAATGGGTTACTCGACCACGGAAGTAGGAGATTTGGTGGCAGAGAGGCTAAAATGAAAAAATATAACGTTGCGGTTGTAGGCGTGGGCGTGGTGGGGATCGAAATGCTGCGTGTATTAAAGCAGCGGAATTTCCCCGTAGCTGAATTGCGCGTGCTTGCCCGTTCAGCAAGGGAAATAGAGGTGGACGGCCAAAAATACGGCGTGCAGGCTATTTCTGCCGATGCTTTTGACTCCATTGATATCGCCTTGTTCGCCGGGACAGAAGGGGAGAAAGGGGCTGCAGTCACCTTCGCCCAGGAGGCGGTCAAGAGAGGGGCGGTGGTCATTGACAACGGCGCGGATTTCCGCATGGATCCCAAGGTTCCCCTGGTGGTTCCCGAAGTAAATGCCCAAGACGTAAAAAAGCATAAAGGCATAATCGCCAATCCAAATTGCTCTACTATCCAGATGGTCGTGGCTTTAAATCCAATCCACAAAAAGGTGGGCATAAAAAGGGTCATCGTTACTACTTTACAGGCCTCCAGCGGCGCGGGCAAGTCTGCAGTTGAGCAGTTAAAGGAAGAGATTAACCTGGTTGTCCAGGCCGGGTTTGATTGCGTGCAGGTCAAGGCAACGAATAAATCCATGCCGCAGCAGCTGGCTTATAACTGTTTTCCGCATATCGGCAGTTTTGTTGAAGGCGATTATACCAATGAAGAGTGGAAGCTGGTCAACGAAACGCACAAGATAATGCACGCTTCCGGCATAAAGATCTCCGCGACCACCGTGCGCGTACCGGTAAGGACGGGCCACTCCGAATCTGTTTATATCCAGACAGCCAAACCGCTAAGCGCCGATGCCTGCAGGAAGCTTTTAGCCAAGGCCCCGGGGATCATCCTTGTCGATGATCCTAAAAATAATCTGTATCCTATGCCTAAAGATGTGGAGGGAAGGGATGAGGTCTTTATCGGCCGGGTCCGCCAGGATGCTTCTGATAAAAAGGGGCTGTGGCTTTGGGTAGTTGCGGATAACCTGCGTAAGGGTGCTGCTACCAATGCCGTGCAAATCGCCGAATGCCTAATCTCAAACTCGAAATAGAGTATGACGGCACCCGCTACTACGGCTGGCAGGTTCAGAACTGCCAAAAAGCCGGGCTAAAATACAACGCTTCAAAGACCATCCAGAATATCCTGGAACAAACCCTCAAAAAAATACTTCAGGAAGATATCAAGCTGATCGTGGCAGGCCGCACCGATTCAGGGGTGCACGCCCTTTCGCAGGCAGCTAACTTCAAGACCAACTCTAAGATCCCGCTTGATAAATTGCGCTGGGGGCTTAATTGCCTGCTGCCCGAAGATATCAAGGTATCCCGGATCAAAAATGTGCCGTTAAATTTTAACAGCCGTTTTTCCGCCAAATCCAAGGTTTACCGCTATACGATCTTAAACCGTAAATGGTCGTCAGCACTTTTAGCCGATCATGTTTATTTCTTTCCCCATCATTTGGATATAGGGTTGATGCGCAGGGAGGCAAATGCCCTTGTGGGTAAGCATAATTTTAAATCCTTTCAAGCATCTGAAGCAAGGGAAAGGAATCCCGTGCGCACCATAAAGAGGATTAAAATATCCCGCAATAAGAATTTGCTGCATATTGATATCGAGGCGGACAGCTTCCTGTATAATATGGTCAGGAATATCGCCGGTACCCTGCTTGAGATCGGCAGAGGAAGGTTTCCAAAAGGAAGCATGCTTAAGATATTGGAATCGCGGAACCGTAACTCCGGCGGGCCTGCTCTTCCTGCCAAAGGACTGTGTTTGATGAAGGTGAGGTATTAAGTGAAGCATTTTCCCCGGATAATTATTTTAGTTTTCGTCGGATTGCAGTTATTGCGGTTACCTTCATTCCCGCAGTTTATGGATATCTATTATCATCTGCAGAGCGCCTGGGGATTTATTCAGGCCGGAGGATACAGCAGCTGGGATTTCTGGGAGTACGCGCCATTCGGCAGGCCCAATATTTATCCGCCTTTATTCCATATTCTTTTAGCTTTACTTATGAAAGCGGGGGCTAGCGCAGTATTGCTTGCCAAGCTGCTTGAAGGAGCATCCCCGGTTGTATTCTTAGCAATTCTGTGGAATTTTATAAGAAAAAACTACGGCGAACAACTGGGCTTTTTCGTCACTGTCGCGTTTTGTTCTTCTTTTGCTTTTTTTACCTTTCTCTCCAACCATATTCCCGCCTCTCTTGCCTTGGCCCTGGGTTTTCTTGCGCTGGGCGAACTATTCAAGAAAAGGGTTTTACGGGCGGTTATTTTACTTACCCTTTGTTTCTATGCGCATACCAGCGTTCCCTGGTTTTTCCTCTTAAGCTGCGTTATTTACGGGGCGATGGACAAAGATCTCAGAAAGGATACTTTTAGGGTTATTTTGTATTCGTTCCTGTTATCTGTGCCGATCCTGTATTTTGAGTTTCTGAACCTGCCGTTTATTAAATCAGTAGGAAATGATTTTCCGGTAAGATTCCATCTCCAGGTTAAGGTGTTTGATTATATCCTTGCCGGTTTTGGTTTATTTTTAGCTGCCAAAGCGGCTCCCCGCTTCAGGCTTTTTATCAGTTTGTTTCTGGCCGGTTTTCTTTTTCTGTCATATCCCTACCGTTTTCTTTCGGCAGAAGGGTATGTTCCGGTGATCCTGTTGGCTGCCGTGGCTATGCAGGGGGCCTGGGAGGTTTTTAAAACCCGCACCTTTAAGGTAAAAAGGATTATTGCCGGAATTTTGATATTCTTTATTTTATTCATTTCGCCTACGCTGATCCTGGATAAGCCGGCCGGTTCAAGCAGGATAAACTATAAGATCGAGTGGATGGATTCGGCGCTTAGCGGCATTTTACTCGGGAAAGGAATCTCCATCTGGTTCCCCGGGATGTATCTAGCGGCAGTGGATATTGTAAAGAAGAATTCCGCCAAAGATGATATCATCTATTCCGGGATCAATTTTTCCGGGGTGGTATTGGGGGCACTGGCGCAAAGGGCTACTTCTAATGCCCTTTTTCCCGAAGTGGCGCCTGTTGTGCAGGTTGATCCTTTATCGGTTGCCAATATCGTTCTTTTGCCTAAAGACCTGGATGAGCAGGCTATAAAAGATATAAGCCTTAAATATAAGCTGACTCAAGCAGGGGAGAGCGAGCATTTCTCGGTATTCAGGAACCCTCTATCCGCCTATAGCCTTAAAATAAGAAAAGCGGCATTCAGCTTCCGGGAGATCATGATTGTTATGCTCATTTTTATTGCGGCCTTCTTTTGGAAAAAAAGCTAGAAATTATTTGACTTTACCTATAATTCTGATATACTTATCTTTCTATGAAAAAGACCTATACAGCTAAATCCGCAGATATCAAAAGGCATTGGTATATTGCCGATGCCAAGGGCAAGATACTTGGCCGTCTGGCTACCAGGATCGCTACTGTCTTAAGGGGCAAGCACAAGCCCATTTTTACCCCTCACCTGGATACCGGGGATGGGGTGATCGTGATCAATGCCCGGCATATTAAGGTCACCGGCCGCAAGCTTAAGCAGAAGGTATATCGCAGGTATTCCGGTTATCCTGGCGGCCAAAGAGAGGTTACTTTAGAGGTGCTTTTGGCCAGGAGGCCGGCTACGGTGATACAGTTAGCAGTAGAGAGAATGCTTCCTTCAGGTCCGTTAGGCAGGGACCTGATCAAGAAACTGAAGGTCTATGCCGACGATAAGTATGATCTGACCGGAGTAAAACCGCTTGTTTTGGAGGTTTAAATTTAAATGAACGATTCGACAAAATATATAGCATTGGGAAGGCGCAAGGAATCCACTGCCAGGGTGCGTATGGAACCCGGCACAGGCCGGATCACGATCAATAACCGGCCTTTTGAAAAATATTTCCTGCGCGAGACCGACCGGATCATCGTTAAGCAGCCTTTGGCCCTTACGGAAAGTGCTAATAAATTCAACATCGCAGCCCGGCTCTCCGGCGGCGGTTTGACCGGCCAGGCCGGAGCTTTGCGTCTGGGTATTGCCAGGGCCCTTCTTTTGGCGGATGCTAATTTCAAAGAAACATTCCGCAAGAACGGTTATTTGACCCGCGACCCGCGCATGAAGGAGCGTAAGAAATACGGCCTCAAAGGCGCGCGTAAGCGCTTCCAGTGGACAAAGAGGTAATGAGGAGCTATAGATAAATATAGCAGTAAGAAGACAAGTTAAAAATAGAAAATCCCGCTGGGAAGCGGGATTTTTTATTGACGGGGAGATTTTTATTCCCGACGAGAAAAATCCTTGACGCAGGATTGAATTTATTCTATTATGAGTCAATAATAAGGAGATCAAAATGGTCATCAATGTGGGGATAATCGGGGCAACCGGGCATACAGGGGAGGTCCTTATTGAACTGTTGCTTAACCACCCTAATGTCAGGATCACCCATCTTTTTAATACCGGGAAAAACCCGCAGGTCATTTCCGAAGTATTCCCTAAATTCAAGCACCGGCTGGACCTGGTTTGCACAAAGCCGGATTGGCAAAAGATCCGCAAGGACTGCGACCTGGTATTTCTGGCCCTGCCCCACACCGTATCCATGAAATTCGCGCCCAAGCTCTTGAGCTTAGGCAAAAAGGTCATTGATCTAAGCGCGGATTACCGGCTCAAGAACCCCAAGGTTTTTGAAAAATACTATAAAACCAGCCATAAGGATATTGTTAATTTAAAGCAGGCGGTTTACGGACTGCCTGAGCTTAACCGGGCAAAGATCAAGTCTGCCAGATTATTGGCAAATCCCGGATGTTACCCGACGTCGGCTATATTGGGGTTAGCCCCGCTGTTGGCGGTAAATCTGGTTGATGTGGATTCCATCATCATCGATGCTAAATCCGGGGTAAGCGGAGCCGGAAAGAAGCTGGAGAAGGAATATTTGTTTTCGGAGGTCGAAGGCGACTTCAGGGCCTATAAAGTCAACGTGCACCAGCATGCTCCGGAGATGGACCAGCTCCTTTCAAAGATATCGGGGAAGAAGATAAACGTGACATTCGTGCCGCATCTTTTGCCGATAGAGAGGGGGATCCTTTCGACTATCTATCTTAAAAAGGCAGCCGGGGCTAAATTCAAATATAACCATGTCACTGAATTATTTAAAAGGTTCTATAAGAATGAGCCGTTTATCCGGATCAAGCCGGAGGGAACATTCCCGAGGATCAAGGATGTGGCGGAGACGAATTTCTGCGATATCGGGGTCAAGGATTTCGGCTCTACGATCATCGTGATATCGGCGATCGATAATCTGTTGAAAGGGGCATCGGCTCAAGCCGTGCAAAATATGAATATCATGTATAAATTGCCGGAGACCGCAGGATTACTATGAAAAAGATCCTGAAAGCGGTTTTACCCGCCGGCTTTAAGGCAAACGGGGCAGCTTGCGGGTTAAAGAGATCCGGCAAGCTGGATCTAGCCCTGCTTTATTCAGAGCTTCCCGCAATTGCCTGCGCCAAGTTCACTACTAATAGTATCATTGCCGCGCCACTCATACTCTGCAAAAAGCATCTTAAATCCGCTAAAAGATTCCAGGCGATATTGGTCAACAGCGGGAATGCCAACTGTTTCACAGGCAAGGCAGGCATCAAGGATGCTTCGGATTGCGCCAGGTTAGCAGCCAGGGAATTAAAGATCGCCAAAAACAGCGTCCTGGTGAATTCCACGGGGATCATCGGTAAAAGGCTTGAAGTTGCCAGGATAAGAAAGGCCATTCCCGGACTTGTCAGGGGATTATCAGGCGCGGGTATCCAGAAAGCCGAGAGAGCGATCATGACCACGGATACCTTTAGCAAAGAGGTGACCGTGAGTTTAAAGGTCGGCGCAAAGACCATACGTATCTGCGGTATTGCCAAAGGTGCCGGGATGATCGCCCCGAATATGGCAACCATGCTTTGTTTTATTATGACCGATGCCGATATTTCTAAAGCAGCCTTAAACAGGGCGCTTACTTGCGCGGTAGAAAATTCTTTTAATTGCATAACGGTTGACGGCTGCATGAGTACCAATGATACGGTAGCGGTATTGGCCAACGGTGCTGCCGGGAACAAGCAGATCGCCGGCGGTAAAAGCTTACGGGATTTTTCCAGCGCTTTGAACACCGTCTGTTTAGAGCTGGCCAAGATGGTAGTTAAGGACGCCGAGGGAGGGACTAAGTTTATCCAGATCGATGTTTCTGGAGCAAAGGATCGGCAAGAGGCAAAGACAGTTGCCTTGAGCATTGCTAATTCCGCGCTTTTTAAAACCGCTGTTTTCGGGGAGAACTCGAACTTTGGGAGGGTCGCCCAGGCAGTGGGAGCAAGCGGTATGAAGATCAAAGAGGGGCAGTTGAAAATAAAACTGGGCTCCTTAAAAGGGAACCAGGTAAAGTTGAGAGTGTATCTTTCCCGGGGGAAGGCCAAGAGCACGGTTTTTACTTCCGACCTTACCCCGGAATATGTAAAGATCAACGCGGAATATAATTAAGGAGAATAATGAAAGAGGCCATAAGAAAAGCGGATGTTCTGATCGAAGCATTGCCTTATATAAAGAAGTTCCATAAGAAGGTGATCGTGATCAAGTACGGCGGGAGCATCCTGGGTGATGAGAAGATCAGGAACGGGGTGCTGGAGGATATAGTTTTTTTGAATTTTATGGGCTTGCGGCCGATCCTGGTGCACGGGGGCGGCCCGAACATCAGCGACCGCATGCGCGCCTCGGGAAAAAAGACGGAATTTGTGGAAGGGATGCGGGTTACGGATGAAGAGACCTTGCAGGTGGTAGAGGAGGAGTTATTGGTTTTAAACGACCTGATCGTAAAAGAGTTAAACCATCTGGGCGCAAAGGCCATAGGTTTAAACGGCAAGGATGGGGATCTGATCGGTGTAGAAAAAAAGAAAACCAAGGTGGATATCGGGCTGGTCGGACAGATTAAAACCGTGAACACCGGAATTTTGGAGGAGGAGCTTAAGAAAGATAAAGTGGTTGTCGTTCTGCCGATGGGAAAAGGCAAAGACAAAAATACCTATAATGTCAATGCCGATGAGGCCGCCTCTGCCATCGCCGCCAGCATGCCGGCGGAGAAATTTGTCCTGTTGACCAATGTTAAAGGGATCATGCGTCATCCGGAAGATCCGAGTTCGTTCATTTCTACATTGACGGTTAAGGAGATATCCGGCCTGATCGAGAATAAGATAATCCAGCAGGGGATGATCCCCAAGGTCCAGGCCTGCGTAGAGGCATTAAAGGGGGGAGTGAAGAAAACACATATCATTGACGCGCGCACCCCTCACGGCTTACTCCTTGAGATCTTTACCAAACAGGGCATCGGTACGGAGATCATTAAATAAATGAAGGCAGGTGAGATTTTTGAGATTTATAAAGATAATATCATGCCTACCTATAGCAAGGTGACTTTGATCTTTGTTAAAGGGAAGGGTTCGCGGCTTTGGGATATTAAAGGAAAGGCCTACCTGGATTTCTTTCCCGGTTGGGGAGTGGGAAACCTGGGGCACTGTCATCCCAAGGTGATGCAGGGGGTGCGGGACCAGATCGCCAAGTTGATATTCGTTCCGAACAATTATTATCATCCTTTTCAGGCGAAATTAGCCAAAGAATTGATCTACTTCAGCTTTCCGGGCAAGGTATTTTTCTGCAACTCCGGGGCAGAGGCAAATGAAGGAGCGATCAAATTAACCAGGAAGTTCGGCGCTTCTACCGGAGGAAGATTTGAGATAATTACTTTTGAGAATGCTTTTCACGGCAGGACCCTGGCAACCCTGGCGGCTACGGGCCAGAAAAAATACCAGAACGGTTTTGAGCCTATGCCCGAAGGGTTCAAGCAAGTCAAGTTCAATGATATTGATGCCGTCAAGAATGCCGTTACCGATAAGACAGCCGGGATAATGCTGGAGCTTATTCAGGGGGAAGGCGGGATCAATATCGCGGAGCGAGATTTTGTTTCCTCCTTGAGAAAACTATGCGATGAGAAAAAAATACTTTTGATCATTGATGAGGTGCAGACTGGAATAGGCCGGACGGCAAAGATGTTTTGTTATCAGAATTACGGCATAACCCCTGATGTGTTAACTTTAGCCAAAGCCCTGGGCGGCGGCCTGCCCATCGGCGCTATGATAGCCAAAAAAGAATTGGGGGATGTATTGACCGCCGGAATGCATGCTTCTACTTTTGGGGGAGGGCCGGTGATCTGCAAGGCGGCCTTAGGGGTTTTAAAAGCGGTCCAGAAGGAGAAGCTGCTGGCGAATTGCCGGAAGATGGGTGAATATCTTTTGGAGAAATTGAATAACCTGAAAAACAGTCATCCTGTGATCAAAGAGGTAAGAGGGATGGGCTTAATGCTGGGCGTGGAGCTGGACACAGAAGGTAAGCAGGTCGTGCAGAAGTGTATGGATGCGGGTTTATTGATCAATTGCACGCACGATAAGGTCCTAAGGCTGATGCCGGCATTGAACATCACTAAAAAAGAAATAGATAAGGCAGTATCAATTTTGGATAAATCACTATGAAAAAAGACCTGATTTCCATACAAGACCTGACTTCAAAAGAGATCGAGGATTTGCTTGATCTTACGGCTAAACTGAAGAAAAATAAGGCAAAATTCGCCAAGGTATTGTCCGGCAAAACCCTGGCGCTTATTTTTCAAAAGCCATCCAACAGAACGCGGGTTTCTTTTGAGGTGGGTATGTATCAGCTTGGCGGGAATTCCCTTTGCCTTACCCCGCAGGAAATAAATCTCGGGGTAAGGGAATCCATAAAAGATGTGGCCAGGACCCTGTCCAGATATATTGATGGGATCGTCATAAGAACCTTTGAGCACAAGAATTGCCTGGAGATGGCACAAGCGGCAAGCGTTCCGGTCATAAACGGCTTATCGGATTTTTCGCATCCCTGCCAGGCACTGGCCGATATATTTACGGTCAAGGAGAAGCTAAAAGAACTTAAGGGTGTTACCCTGGCTTACGTGGGTGACGGCAACAATGTTTGTAATTCTCTGCTTTTTGCGGCAGCCAAAACCGGGATGAATATCAATGTAGCCAGTCCTAAAGGTTATAGCCCGAGTGAAGAGGTAGTTAAAATGTCATTGGCAATTGCCAATGACAGCGGCAGCCGGATAAAAATTACTGATGACCCGGTCAGCGCCGTTAGCGGGGCGCAGGTAGTTTATACGGATGTCTGGGCGAGTATGGGCCAGGAGGATGAAATAAGCAAGAGAAAAGCCATCTTTAAGGATTTTCAGATAAATAGCGATCTTCTGGCTAATGCCGAGCCGAATGTTTTGGTGATGCACTGTTTGCCTGCGCATAGAGGTGAGGAGATCACCGATGAGGTCATGGATAGCGCCAACTCGATAGTCTTTGACCAGGCGGAGAACCGGCTGCATATTCAAAAAGCAATTTTGATAAAACTTCTCAAGGAGTCAAAATGAAGAAAGTTGTCTTAGCGTATTCAGGCGGATTGGATACCTCCTGCATAGTCAGATGGCTTAAGGAACGGGAGTATCAGGTTATCTGTTTTGTAGCTGATCTGGGCCAGGGATTGGGCCAGGGGGAAAACTTTGAAGCAATTGAAGAGCGGGCTTTGGCTGCCGGTGCTTCAAAGGTTTACATCCGCGACCTGCAGGAGGAGTTTATTGATGATTTTATAATCCCGGCATTAAAAGCCAACGCGGTCTATGAAGGTAAATACCTTTTAGCTACGGCATTAGGCAGGCCTTTGATCGCCAAATATTTAGTGCAGATCGCGCATAAAGAAAAGGCAGAGGCGGTTGCTCACGGCTGCACGGGAAAAGGCAATGATCAGGTCAGGCTTGAGGTAGCCGTAGGCATGCTTGATCCGAGATTAGAGATCATTGCTCCGGTCAGAGAATGGGAGTTCAAATCCCGGGAAGAAGAGATTGAGTATGCTTTAAAATATAATATCCCCATAGATGTGACCAAGAAAAAACCTTATAGTATCGACCGGAATATCTGGGGGATCAGCATTGAAGCCGGTGTCTTGGAAAATCTGGAGCAGGAGCCACCGGAGGACGCTTACATGATCACCAAGAGTCCGACGCATTCCTCAAGCTATCCGAGATATATGGAGATAACCTTTGAAAAAGGGGTGCCTAAGAAAATAGACGGCAAGGCCTTTAAATTAAAGAACCTGATCAATTACCTGAATGAGGTCGGCGGACAATTCGGGGTGGGCAGATATGATATGGTCGAGAACAGGCTGGTGGGGATCAAATCCCGGGAGATTTATGAATCTCCCGCAGGGACCATACTGCTTACCGCGCACAAAGAGTTAGAGGCGCTGGTCCTGGACAGGGAGCTGGCCCATTTCAAAGAGATGATCAGCCTTAAATATGCCGAGCTGGTTTATTATGGTTTGTGGTTTTCCGCTCTAAAGGATGCTTTAGATGCTTTTGTGGAGAAGACCCAGAAGCAGGTAAGCGGCACCATAAAATTAAGGCTCTCCAAAGGCACCTGCGTTGCTGTAGCCAGAAAATCCAGGAATTCGCTTTATAAGAAGGAATTAAGCACCTACGGCAAAGAAGATAAATTTGACCAGAAGCTTGCCGAGGGTTTCATCAAGCTCTGGGGAATGCCGTATAAAAGATAAGCTAGGGACGGTTCTCAAAACAAAGCAAAAGTGTCCCCTTTGCGGGCATACTTTATAAGGAGATAAGATGGCAAAAAAATTATGGGGTGGAAGATTTGAGAAAGAAACTAATCCATTGGTGGAAGAGTTTAACAAATCTATCCATTACGATAAAATACTTGCTAGTTGGGACATAATTGGATCAATGATCCATGTGAAAATTTTAGAAAGGGCTAACTATCTTACCGCTCAAGAAGCCCTTAGTTTAGATAATGAGCTAAAGGTTATATCTGGAAGCATTGCAAACAATACTTTCATTGCAGATGATAAATGTGAAGATATCCATACCAATATTCAGAATACCTTACAAGATAAGCTTGGAGAGACAGCGCTAAAGTTACACATGGCCAGATCTAGAAATGATCAAGTTGTATTCGCGACAAAATTGTATTGCAAGTTCTCCATAGCTAAAATTAATGTAGATATTACTAATTTATCAGCAGCCATAGTTGATTTAGTTGAGAGAAACGATATTATTATTCCCGGTTTTACTCATATGCAGCACGCCCAGCCTGTTTACTTAAAAGATTACTTGGGTGCGTATTCTAAAATGTTGTTGAGAGATTATGAGAGGTTGGTTTACATCTCCAAGAATATGAAGATAACGATGGGTTCAGGAGCCCTTGCAGGGACGCCAATTAACTCTTCTGAGTATAATATTAACTTGGAGGAAATATTAAAAGAGCCAAGATTTAAAGATTTTAAGGAAGTGTTTATTATAGAGCCCACTAGTAATTCATTAGATTCGGTAAGCGACAGGGATTTTGTTATTGAAATAATCAGCGCTTTGTCTATAGTTGCCATGCACCTATCAAGGCTAGCTGAAGATTTAATTATATGGTCAACGAAGGAATTTGATTTCATTGAAATTGACGAAGCCTTTTGTACGGGTAGTTCACTCATGCCGCAGAAAAAGAATCCTGATGTCTTAGAGTTAGTCAGAGGTTACGCAGGCAGATTATGCGGAAATTTAGTAAGTGTTTTGACGATGATGAAAGGGTTGCCCTTAACTTATAATAAAGACATGCAGCTAGATAAAGAGCCGCTATTTCATTCCTTCGAAATAATTTCAAAAGAGTTAAAAGTATTGCTGGGGCTGATAAAGACTTTAGAATTCAATAAAGAGAGGATTGATGAGCATTTAGAAGATGAATCACTATACGCTACAGACATAGTATATTATTTAGTTAAGAATGGTGAAGCCTTTAAGAATGCGCACACTATTGTTGGAGAACTTGTAAAATATTCTATTGATAATCATATCGCAATAAAAGAAATTCCCGAAGACATCTTGAAAGAAAAATTCTCAGATAAATTTGTAAAAGCGGAAATAATTAAGTTATTTGATCCTAGAGTTTCAGTTGAATCAAAGAAGTCAATTAAAAGGTAATTTCGCGGATGGCTTGGCTTGATTTCGAGCAGGGCGTGGAGGCAAGGAGCGGGCATGGTTGCCCGGCAACCTGCGAAGTCTGGCAGAGCGACGCCAGCCGACCCGAGCGCAGTTGCGGCACGCTGGGCCGCAACAAGCGTCCCTGCGAGAAACAAGACAAGGCAGCCGCGTAAGAAAAGGTAGAATGCACGAATTCAAATACAAAAATAATCAGCTTTACTGCGAGAATGTGAAGGTTGAAGCGTTAGCCAGGCGTTTCGGCATTCCGCTTTATGTCTACAGCTATGCAACGCTCATTGACCACTTCATTAAACTCCGGGATGCCTTTAGCTCTCTTAGGCCGTTGATCTGCTATTCGGTAAAAGCAAACTCCAATCTGGCGATCCTGCGCTCCCTGGTAAGGCAGGGGGCCGGGCTGGATATTGTCTCCGGTGGAGAGTTGTACCGGGCTTTAAAAGCAGGGTGCCCGGCGGATAAAATAGTTTATGCCTCGGTGGGCAAAACCGATCAAGAGATCACCACAGCCATAAGTAAAGGGATCCTGTTTTTTAACGCGGAATCTTT
>Ga0172375_10000884_pt1 | contig 48497 bp, 52 predicted proteins | sample LakKiv1m_FD_114537 | JGI IMG/M metagenome (GOLD analysis project Ga0172375, IMG submission 114537) | Freshwater microbial communities from Kabuno Bay, South-Kivu, Congo - kab_092012_11.1m | ecosystem: Environmental > Aquatic > Freshwater > Lake | place: Democratic Republic of the Congo... | reverse complement strand
TTGGGTTTTTGAGGCTTAGAAATTTAGAGGTATGTTTTTAAAATGGATTAACAAATAACTCTTATGAAACAAAAATCAATTTTAGCAGTCTCGATGATTATTTTAGTTTTGCTGGTTTTGGCAGGTTTTTTAATTAATAATATATCAGAAAACAGCAATATTCAACCTGAGAATAAAAACTATTTCTTTGATGACAAGACTAGAGAAGAGTTATGTGAAAGAAATGTTACTGGGCCGGAGGGGATTCCAGTTACAATAAATATGATTGATGATGATTGTCTTTCAATAATTTCAAAGATCTATAATAATTCTGAAGTCTGCTTTAGAATAAAATCAAGCCAAACTAAAGATAAATGTATTTGGGATATTGCAGTCATTTTACTAGACAAATCATTATGTGACCAGATTGTGGGTCCTCATCAGGGATGTTATTATGAAATCGCATTTAAAAATAAAGAAGATGGAGCATGTGAGATGTTACCCATAAAATCAGAAAAAGAAATGTGTTATTATCAGTATGGGATTAGTTTAACAAATGATAGCTATTGTCCCAAGAGCGGAATTTCAGAAACTGCTTGCTACACGCAGGTTGCGATTAAATTGAATAGTGCGTCCGTATGCAATAAAATTTCTGATTTAAGTTCAAGATATTCTTGCTTAAATAGGATTTAGGTGGGTTTTATTTATCTTTGTGCTTACTTTTAGCATTTAATTAGTTTAATTTGAGCAACCCTCATTAAATCCGATGGTATTATCTTTTTCCTTCTCTGATCTCTTCTGCTAATGCAGAGCCATGAGTTACACCATTTAACTTATCATAGAAGTCCATTAAAAGGCCTGATGGAATTTTTAATATTACATGCAAATCCCCATTTGAAAGCCATTCTTCCTTTTCCTTGAAAGAGTTTATAACCCCATAAGCTCTTCCTGTGTGCTGTGCTGGAATTGTTACTTTTATTCTTTTTATTTCTAGCTTTATTGGGAGTATTCTTTGCAATTGCTCTATTATCTCTGAGATTTGAGAATCAATTGGTTTATTCTGAATATTTACTTTTGCCTCTTCTAATGCTCTCAGAATCCTGTCTGGTGTAAATGGTCTTCCATTGGCGTCGGCTGCATTTTTAGAAAGAAAATCAATAACCTGCTTGTATTTCTGCTCTCTTTCCTTTTTTAGATATTCTGCAGGTATTTCCATTTCTCCTGCTTTGATTATTTTTTCTGATATTATAAAAAAATCTTGTGTGCCAAAAGCTTTTTGCAAGTCTGAAGATGATGCAACCTCTCCGGATTTTATGTTGTAGAAAATTGTATTTGTGATTACAGCTGAACTAACATTTCCTTTGCCTTCGCGAACTTTAAGAGCTTCATCTAAGTCAACTAACATTTCAAAATTCTTCCCTTCTCTTTTTAATTTTGCTGTTACCTGTTTAGCCATGATTATTTTAAGAACTGATTATTTAAAATCCTTTGCAGCTAATCTTTTCAGTTTTTTATCCTGACCTATTGAAGCTATATCAAATCTTTCTAAATTAAATTTCTCACCCTGAATTTCCTTGAAGATTTCTAATGCAAGTTTTATGCATTCATTTATTGTCAAATTTTCGTGATATCTTTGCCTTAATTTTTCCTTAATTTTTTCGTCATTTTCTCCTATTGCATCTGCTTTATACTGAAAATAATTTCCAGTAACATCTGTTGTGAACAAGTGTGGTTTAGAATCAAAACCTGCAAAAATTAAGGATACTCCGAATGGACGAGCTCCGCCATATTGAGTAAATTGCTGTTTTACGTTTGCTACCTCTTCTACAATTGGCTGAACATCTGAAGCAGAATCATAAGTTACTCTGTGTTGCTGGCACAAGATTCTAGCTCTTTCTATTAAGACTCGTGCATCAGATAATATTCCTGCGGCTGTAGCAACTATATGAGAATCAACCTCATAAATTTTGTTTGCTGATTCTTCTACAACAAGTTTATCTTTAGCTCTCCTGTCTGATACAATTACAACCCCCTCTTTACAGGTCAGGGCAATAGAAGCAGAGCCAAGTCTAATTGTCTTTTCTGCATATTCAACTTGCAGGATATGCCCATCAGGTGCGAACATCGTTGCTGCCCTGTCATACCCCATCACTTGGTGTTGCATGTCTTCCATAGTAAAGGAAACCTTCTCGGTTCTCCTTTACTAAACCTTCCCTCTGCAATAGTCCATTGCATTCGGCTTAATAAAGGAAACCAAAGATTTGTAATTAGGTGAGATTTAAAGAATTTAAAAGGTTTATGGTGGGGGAGTTTATAGTTCTTTTAATTCTTTCCAGAAAAAAATAATAAAAAATATAACTCCAAAAACTCCTGCTAAAAATTGTTCTAATGAATGAAAGTCCAAAAATAAGATTACCCCTAAAAAAGAGAAATAAAATACGAGAATAAACCATCTAGAAAGATTATTGGATTTCTTATTATTTATTATTCTGTTAAATAATAACAAGAGGGTTAAGAATATAATGCTTGTTCCAAAAGTGCTCAAAAAATGTTCAAAGTATAATGGGGGTTTATTTAATGCAGGAATACACATCAAGGTAGCAGTATAATTATTAGAAGAACAAGAACAAACCCTGCTTGGATTTATTATTATATCCACAAGAACAAAAGCTAAAATAAGTATTGAACTTAAAGAGATAATATTTAGTTTTGATTCTTTCATATTTTATCCTTGCAATCCCTTCAAAGTTCCACTCACACGCAAGACACGCAAACCAGCTAAAACTAAAGATGCCTTGATTTTTTCTAATTCTTCGCGACGAATAGCACAAATAGTTTTTCCACCCTCACTTTTAACTTTTATGTAAGCTGACTTTGCGAAGCCAAGTATTCCAATATAATCAAGAATTGCTTTCTCAATTTTATCATTGTCGGATTGAACTAAAAGATATCTACGATTATCTCTTTGTGAGTTCTTTAACTTAAGCTTTTTTATTGGTTTCATTTTGAACTTTTCCTGAAGGCAACTTATTCACTAAAGTAATAACATATATTATAATTATTATTACTATTATTGATAATGAAATAATTAATATTTTCCTAATTAAATAACTTTTGCTTTCTGTGAATATATGAACTTGTTTTTCTGATTTGTTTATACTTTCTTGGTTTACGGGAGTTTTTATAATCAATTCATTTATAGATCTAATTGTTATATTTGCCTTATTATTTAAAATAGAGTTTAGTTTTATATAAAGGTCATAATAATCTGGGCTAGAAAGATTTAATTTTAATTCCTGATTTAAATAAATGATAAGATTTATTGGATTGCTCTGAATTGTTATATTTGCATAATTCTGGCTGACACGATTTAATGTTAATGTGTGCTCTGCTTTTTGGGGTTGTGCACTAATTGTTTCTCCTGGAGTTAGTGAAGATTCTCCACTATTTAAAAGAGAAAACTTTATTTTGTCTCCTCCCCCACAACCATAAGATACTCCCGAAGATAATTGTGATTCTGTTGGTGAATAGGTCTGAGCAGTTATACCTCCTCCACCACCGCCACCAGATGAAGTAGTTACTGATTCTGCAGTTATTGTTAGAGTTTTCTGGCTAGAGTTCTGCAAATTGCCTGCATAATCAGAGCAATTAATACTCCAAGTATACGTTCTTGGTGTGAATGTCTGAGAGATATTTTGAGTTTGATTATTTAAGGCGGAAATATTCTCTGTCTTGCTTATTGCATTATTTACTATTAGGCTACAATTTGTTGGAGAATTATCAGTTATATTAAAATAAAAATAAACCAGTTTAGAATTTGAAGTATATGATTCTGAATCAGTTATTAAAGTTAAATTTGGAATTGTTATATCATATGTTGTTGTGAAATTCTCACTTGAAAAGGAAGAATTTGATTGATTGTCAACAGACAAACAATTCCATTTGTAATTGCCTTCATTTAAAAAAGTATAATTAAACATTGTTGAATTTAATATGCCAGAAATATTTATTGATTGATTATACAGAATTGAATCTGACGAGTTCCATATGTAAAATGTAATGTTTGACAAAGAGTTTATTGAGCTTGAATTACATGAAAAGTTTGTTGCATTTATTCTTGAATATGCATTATTTTGAGGATAACTTAGAGTAGAAACCACTCCCAAAATTGTTAAGCTAAAATTTGAAGAAGAAAAAGAGCAATTGCTTTTTATATCGCAGGAATAATAATTCCATGTATAACTGCTAAAAGGCATATTTGTAATGCTAAAATTTGTTTGAGCTGAATTGCCGGTTAAATCGGAATAATTCTGATAATAAATTGAGGTCAAATTCCAAATAAATAATGTTGTATTTTTTAATTGCAAGTCATCGGTAATATTGCATAAAAATGTTTGTGTTGTTGATGTTAATTGAGAATTATTTTGCGGGCTTGTGAGGGTTGTGTTTGGGCTTAGCTCATCTAAAGATAAAATTGCTGAATATAAATCAATACGAGAATAATTTATTCCTGTTGCTATATCTGTTATTCTTTTGCCTGTGTTATTTAGAACTGCCTCTATCTGTTTTGGTGTTTTTGATTTCCCCATAAGGGCAAGCACTTGCTTAATAATTGCGATTGCACCCGCTACATGTGGTGCTGCCATTGAGGTGCCTGAATAACCAATATAATCTCCATTATCATCTGCAGAACAAATATAATTAATAGGCATATTTCCAGAAGAACAAGATGTTGATCCGCTACTTGTCCCTCCCGGTGCTAATAAATTAACTAAAGAGTTTCTATTAGAAAAATCAGATACTACATCTGCTTTTGTTGCGCTTCCTATGGGGGTTGCATTTTGAATACAAGCAGGCCAAGAGATTGATGCAGAATTCCCTGCATTTCCAGTTGCTATAACTACAGAGATATTCTTGGCAATAGCAGAATTGATAACTGAAACAGTAATATATCCTGCTGCATTACTTTCAGAATCGCAATAGTTAGAATATAATGTATCTGAACCTAAGCTCATAACTATTACAGAAATATTATATTTTTCTGAATTATTAACACACCAGTCTATTGCATAATCAATATCAGATCCGACTCCAGATCCTGATGAATTAAGAACTTTTGCTATTACTAAATTTGAATTAGGAGCTACTCCTGTTAATGATCCATTTGCAGCAACAATTCCTGCAACATGAGTCCCATGCCCATTATCATCGTATGGATCTGGATCACTATTATAAAAATCCCAGCCAAATAGAGTTTTAGAACAATTATTCCAATTATAAGTGGTATTTGTTGTCCCATTTATAATTTGATCTATATAAAAACCATAATCTGTAACAGAGGTATCTGTTGTAAGCCTAACATATATTGTGTCCCCTTCTACGTATGGTGTCCAGATATCTCTCTGTAATCCTTGATAGACTGCAATTTCAGTCATATTACCATTATAGACTCTAACATAATCAAAATGTGCTTCTGTGCTTATATTAATAAAATGGACTGCAATATTTGAAAAACCAGTATAATTTATTTTCCAAATAGTGTTATTATTGTTATTATAATTGTGGGCTGTTTGTAAAATATAGCTAATATTATTTCCATTTAAGCTGAGGTTCTTTAAAGAACATCCACCAAGATCTTGATGAGAGTAATTTATACCTGTATCTAAAATACAAACTCCCTGCCCAAGACCTGTAAAATTCAAATTATTTATCTGCAATGGCCAGATTAGAGTTGCATTAATAATTTTTGTAGAGTTTTGCAGAAATGCACGAACCGGAATGTCATAATAAACTTTTTCTATATTAGAATCTCCTGCTAATTTTATCAGATCATCTTTATTCAGTCCTGCTGAAAATGAGTTTGATGATAAAAATCTATGATTTATTTTATTTTTGTCTATGTTTTCTATTTCTTTTGAATTATCTTTTAACTTAACTATAACTCGAATTTTGTCCTGCTTTTCAAGTTCGCTTAAAACTTGCAACTGGATCTTGTTTGTTTTTGCATTTAATGCCTTCAATTCTCCCAAGCTATCTTGTTTTGAAGCTGATAAATTTAAGATTATACAAATAGATAAAATAAGAAAAATGCACAATAAAATTGCTCTTTTTTTCATTAGAAAATAAATAACTTGTGATATAAAAACCTTCTTAAATCTCCTGTAATTTAAAGCTGATAGGTATCAATAGATATAAAAAGCAGAATTTTATTATATACTAAAGGAAAAAAGAGACTATGAAAATTTATGCAATTGGTGGTTTTAGTGAGGTTGGAAAAAATATGGTCTGTGTTGAAACAGAAGAGGATGCATTTATATTTGATGAGGGATTTTTTCTGCCTGCGATTGTTTCTATGCAAGAGAGAGATGATTTGTTGAATGAAAAAAAATTAAGGTCAATTGAAGCTATTCCTGATGATCTTGTAATCGAAAAAATAAGACATAAGGTAAGAGCCCAATTTGTAGGTCATGCACATCTAGATCATGTTGGTGCTGTTCCTTTCATGTCTGATAGATATAATGCTCCGATTTATGGAACACCATTTACAACCGGGGTCTTGAAAACATTACTTGCGGATAATGCAGGCCATATAAGAAATCCCATAAAACCTGTTCAACCAAATACAACTTTTTTTGTTCAAGGAAAAAGCAAAAAATATCAGGTGGACTTTATTAATATAACTCACTCTACATTACAGACAAGTTTTATTGCCTTGCATACTAACAAAGGGATAATATTATATGCAAATGATTTCAAGATAGATGATAATCCAATTGTGGGGCAGAAGCCAAATTATGGAAAACTAAGAGAAATTGCAAAGGAAGGAGTATACTTATTTATTGTTGATTCTCTTTATGCACCTGCAGATAGAAAAACTTCTAGTGAAAAAATTGCAAGAAACATGCTAGAAGAGGTTTTGCTAACAACTCAAAATAGAAATAATGGAATCGTAGTTACAACTTTTTCTTCTCATCTAGCTAGACTAAAAAGCATTGTTGACTTTGGTCAGCAGTTAAACAGAGAAATTCTATTTTTAGGCAGGAGTTTGAATAAATATGTAGAAGCTGCAAATGAGCTAAAGCTGACACCATTTTTTTCGGGAGTAAGGATGTTTAAATATAGAAGTCAAGTTGAAAAAATACTGGCAAAAGTTGAGAGGGATAGGTCAAGATACCTTGTTGTTTGCACAGGCCATCAAGGAGAGCCAGGTTCGATATTAGAAAGAATATCACGAAACCAGCTTCCATTTAAATTCAGGAAAGATGATCATGTTGTTTTTTCATCAAGTGTAATCCCTGCTGAAATTAATAAAGAACAATTTGAAAAGATGGAACAAAGATTAAGAAAGAATAAGACAAGAATATTTCGGGATGTACATGTCTCGGGTCATGCGGGAAGGGAAGATTTAAGAGATATGATATCAATTTTAAAACCCAAGCATATAATGCCTGCACATGGTGGACCAGATAAAACCGAAGCAATGGTTGAGTTAGCAAGTGAGATGGGATATAAACCCGGCAAAGATTGTCACCTGATGTTTGATGGCCAGGTTTTAAATTTATAAAATGAGCTTATTAAGCGGACCTATAAAGAATGCATTAGAGAGGGGAGAAAGTATAGATCAAATAAAACAAAGTTTTCTAAATGCAAGTTATTCTCAAGAAGATATTCAAACAGCAATAAATGAAATTAATGAATGGCAAAGACTGCAAAGCTCTGTTCCTGCAAAACCAGAAAAGGCTACCAGCGGATACAAGGTGCTTCCGTCTATAAATGCTAATGCAAAAAAGGAAAACTATTGGAGGTATATGCTGCTGGGCATTATTTGTTTGCTTATACTAATCGGTGCAGTGGTATTGGGATTATACTGGAATAAGCTTTTTTAAATGAAAGAGATATACAAACCAAGCGACGACTCTTTATTCTTAGCAAGGTTTTTTAAAAAATATATTAGAAGAATTAGTAAAGAGATCTCTTATCTTGATATGGGAACTGGCTCTGGAATTTTAGCTGAAACTGCATTGAACTCTGGAATTAACAAAGATAATATTTTGTGTGCGGATATTAATCAATTAAGTGTGAGATTTGCAAGAAATGGGGGCTTTAATTGTATAAATTCTGATTTATTTTCTAAAATAAAAGGAAAGTTTGATTTGATTACATTTAATGCACCTTATCTACCAAAACATAAATATGATCAACAATCTGACACAACTGGAGGAAAAAGGGGTGATGAAGTTTCTATAAAATTTATAAAACAAGCAAGAAAACATCTTAGTGATAATGGAATGGCATTTTTGCTTATATCTTCTCTTACGCCTTTTGAAAAAATAAAAAAACTGGGTGTTAAAATTGTTGCAAGAAAAAAGTTGTTTTTTGAAGAACTAATTATTCTTGAAGTAAGATAACTGCATCATATAAATAGTTTTAAACCTTGCCTTGTTTTTTGGAAGATGGTAAGATTTGCACACCTTGCAGACTGCCATCTCGGGGGATGGAGGCAAGAAGAATTACAGAAACTTAATTTTGAGAGTTTTAAAAAGGCAGTAGATTTGATTATAGAAAATAAATCTGATTTTTTGCTGATCTCTGGAGACTTGTTTGATTCAGCTTATCCTCCAATAGAGATTTTAAAAGAAACATTTGCAGAGTTTAAAAAGATAAAAGAATCAGGAATTCCGGTATTTATTATCGCTGGGAGCCATGATTTTTCAGCTTCAGGAAAAACTTTTCTTGATGTTTTGGAAAAGGCGGGGTTTTGTAAAAATGTAGAGGATTATGAGATCCAGGAAGATAAAAGAATAAAATTAAAACCAATATTATTTAATAACCTGGCAATATTTGGCTATTCTGGAAAAAAATCAGGTATGGAGATAGAAGACCTCAAAAAAGTTTTTTTTGACTCTGTTTACCCTTTTACTATATTCATGCTACATACAACAATTCAAGATGTTGTTGGAAATATTCCTATGGAATATTTAGATAAAAATAAGCTTCCCTTAGCAAATTATTATGCATTTGGCCACATCCATCAAGTATTTAAAAAAGAAGAGGCAAATTCTATTTTTATATATCCTGGACCAATATTTCCTAATAATTTTCAAGAGCTTGTTGATTTAAAGCAGGGAAGTTTTGAATTAATTGATATTGATAACGGAAAAATAAAAACAGAAAATATAAAAATTAAAATAAAAGAAGTTGCTTATCTAGAATTACACCTTGAAAACGGATTAACTGCAACAGAAAAAATAATCGACGAAGCAGATAAACTTAATTTAAAAGATAAAATTTTTATTTTAAAATTAAAGGGAAAACTAACGCAGGGAAAAACAGGAGACATAAGGTTTAATGAAATCGAATCATTCATTCAAAAAAAAGGAGTTTATTCCTTCTTGAGAAACACGAGCTCTTTAGAATCAATTGAATCAGAAATAGTCATTGAATCAGAAAATGTAGAAAACATTGAAGATGAGATAATTAAAGAATTTTCTAATAAAAATCCATCGGATTTTAATTCTTTCCTGCCAAGAATTATAGATATAATGGCTGTTGAAAAAAATGAAGATGAAAAATCTACAATTTTTGAGTCTCGCTTTCTTGGAGAGCTAAAAAAGATCTTAAGTCTGGAAGGAATTATATGATAATAAAAAAGATTGTTATGAAGAATATTCGGAGTTATCAAGATCTCGAGCTAGAATTTCCTGTTGGATCTATTTTGCTTTCTGGAGATATCGGGTCTGGAAAAACATCTATCCTACTTGCATTGCAATTTGCACTTTTTGGGCTTCAGCCAGGACAAAAGGGATTAAGCCTAATAAGGGCTGGAGAAAATGAGGCCTTTGTAAAATTAGATTTTGAAATTGATGAAAATCAAATAAGCATTGAAAGAACAATAAAAAAAGCAAAATCCGGTGCAATAAGCCAAGATTCCAGCATAATCACCACAAATGGAAAATCTGAAGATCTATCAACACTTGAAGCAAAAAATAGGATTATCGATCTTCTTAACTATCCAAAAGAATTTATCAAAAAATCTAATTTGTTATATAAATACACCGTATATACTCCACAAGAATCAATGAAAGAGATAATTCAAGAAAATTCAGATATAAGGCTTGATACATTAAGGCATATTTTTGGAATAGACCGGTATAAAAGAATAAAGGAAAATTCTGAAATATTAATACAAAAAATAAAAGAATCTGTTAAAATAAAAGAAGTTGAAACAAGAGAGATAAATGCAATAAGGGAAAAACTTAATTTTGAAAATGAGAAAAAGATTAAAATCTTAAAAGAGGTTAATAACATTAATGTGGACTATCTATCTTTATCAAAAATAAAAGATGAAGAAGAAAATAAAATTAAGGAATTTGAAAGCAGAATATCTGAGAAAAATAATATTAATTCTGAATTAATTCGGCACGAAGCAGAATTTAGGGGGAAAAAAGAGCTTAAATCAAGAACAGAAAAAGAAATTGAGTTAATGCTTAATCAACTTAAAGAGCGAGTAGAGTTTTCTCTAGAAAGACTTGATGAAGTGTCAAATTTAATATTAAATCACAAGCTAACTTTAGAAGAGCTAAATAATAAATTTCTTAAAATAAATTCAGAGATCTCTGTAATTTTATCAAAAAAGGAGACTGCATTTCAATTAAAAGAAAAAATTACTTGCCTTGAAAACTGCCCTACGTGTTTTCAATCTGTCGGTCAAGAGCATAAAGATAAAATTACAAAAAGGACTCAGTATGATATTGAAGATGCTGACCGAGAGCTAGAAATAAAGATTGCTGAAAGAAATAGGCACATTAAAGACATAGAAACAGAGAAAGAGCTTATTCGAGGTTATGAAAATGATAGAAGGGAGTTGGAAAAAATAAGAATAAAATCCCAACACCAAAAAGAAATTGAACTAAAATTAAAAGGTGATAGTATTACATTAAATAGGATAAACCTTGAAATGGCTGAAATGGAAATTAAAATTTCTAAAATTAAAGAAAAACTGGTGCTATACGCTGATATTGATGCTCAGTATAATAAAATAAAACTAAATTTTGATGGGTTATTAAGAAAGGTTAGATTATTTGAAATTGAAATAGCACAGAAAAATAAAGAGATAGAGCTATTAAAATTAAGAATTGACGAAATTGAAAAGGACATACAAAAGAAAGAAAAGATAAGGGGTCAGATTAATTATCTTCGCTCATTACAGGACTGGATGGAAGATAAATTTTTATCTCTAATAACAAAAACAGAAACAAATGTCCTGGCTAAACTGCGAACAAACTTTTCCAAACTATTTGGAGAATGGTTTTCAATGCTTGTTTCAGATAAACTTTCTGTCAAATTAGATGAAAATTTTACGCCGATAATAACCAATCAAGATTTTGATATTGATTATGATTTTTTGTCCGGTGGTGAGAGAACTGCTATTGCTTTAGCATATAGATTAGCACTAAACCAAATTTTGAATTCTATGTTGTCAAAGATAAAAACAAAAGACCTCATTATTTTAGATGAACCTACTGATGGTTTTTCAGAACAGCAATTAGACAAAATGAGAGACATATTTGTCCAGCTGAATTCAAAGCAAATTATATTAGTAAGCCACGAACAGAAAATAGAGGGATTTGTTGATAATGTTGTCAGAATAAAAAAGGATAAATCGAGCACAATTGATGGTGTTAAGGGAATTAATTAAAAATCTCATGCTAAAACAGTTTTGCATTTCATTTATTGTATTGTTGCTGTTCGTTCTGGGGGTTATATTAATCCAAAAGAGAAAAGTATGATGATTGCGATAGCAACTAAATGTCCTAAGGACTTTTTCAACGTAGCTAAAAGCTAAGCTTTATAAATCAATTTTATCTTTTCTCTGTATGGAAATAAAGATTCTTAAAGATGAGAAAAATGAGATGGATTTAGAGATGGATAGCTTAACTCTTGCTGAATTACTCCGAGTTTACCTTAATAAAGAAGGTGCAGAAGTTGCTGCATGGAGAAGGGATCATCCAAGGAAAAGCCCAGTTTTGCATATAAAAGGAGATAATCCAAAGAAACTCGTAAAAAAAGCTATTAGTTCTATTGAAAAAGAGCTGAACAGGGCTACTGAAGAATTCAAAAAACTGAAGTAAGGCTCGGTGTTTTACAGATATAAATCCTTATATATCTTGCATTCTTATTTTAAAAATGAGAGAATTAAAAATTTCGGTAGGAAGTTATGACCTAAATAAATTTCTATTTGGGGGCTATGAAACAGATGTAATAACAACGATTTATGGGCCTGCTGGAAGTGGGAAGACAAATTTGTGTATTCTTGCGGGGGTGTCACAAGCAAAAAAAGGCAACAAGGTTATTTACATTGATACAGAGGGGGGTTTCTCTGTAGATCGGGTGAGGCAAATTTTAAAAGATGAAAATTATGAAGATACTCTTAAAAATATAATGCTCCTAAAACCCACAAGTTTTGATGAGCAAGAGCTTGCTTTTGGTCAGTTATTAAAAAATGTAAAAAAAGGAGATATTTCTTTAATTATAATAGATAGTATGACAATTTTATATAGGCTGGAGCTGGGGGATGCAATTCATTCTGGGGAAGACCTGCAGATAAAAGAGATTAACAGAAAATTAGCTAGACAATTAAGAATTCTAAGCGAAATTGCCAGAAAACAACAAATTCCAGTTATAATAACAAACCAGGTTTATTCTGAATTTCTATCTAATGAAAAATTAAAAGAGGGGATAAAAAGAGAAGTAAATATGGTTGGGGGAGATTTGCTAAAATACTGGAGCAAGTGCTTAATTGAGTTAAGAAATGATCGAGGAAAACGCATTTTGATTTTAAAAAAACATAGGAGTCTGCCTGAGAAAGAGCTTGAATTTGAAATTATATCAGATGGGATTAGAAAGAGGGGATGGATTTAATCTCTTCTCTAATTCTTCTCTTGTTCTTGGTATTCTCTCTGTGATATATGTTATGCTTGGATATCTTATTTGAATATGCCTTCTTAACTTTTCATTTGTATCAAAAAACCTCTCTTCTCCTAGAGTAAGAACAACAAACTCTCCTGGATGAGTATCAAAATATCCTGGCAGTCTTTTTAAAAGAAGAGCCCTAAGTCTTTCTGCTAACCGAGAATCATAACTGAATGCGCCCATAAAATATTTAGTTAAGGATTACTTTTAAGCTTTTCCTTAAACCTCTTATTCTCTTTTTCCAATTCCTGATTAAGCTCTTTATATTGTTCTTTTGCCTCTTCCTTTTTCTTTTGCCATTCCGCATTTGTCTTGCATTCGGGATTAAAACAAAATTTCCATGGCCTTTTTGCTTTTCTTATAGCTAAAAGTAGTGGAAATCCACATTCTCCACATAACTCAAATTTACCTTCCTTGTCTTTTATTGGTTTTATCAGCGAATTTGGGGGAAGTGAGAAGGTTGTTTTGCATTCTGGGTAGTTAGAACAGCCAATAAAAAATCTTTTATATGCCCGGTTATATAAAATTCTTAAGTTTCCTTTGTTGCATTTTGGGCATTTTGTCAATGTATTCTCTTCTCTTTCTTGTTGCCAAGTTTCTTCATTTCCTTCTGCAAGTTCTTTGCCGATTTGTAATTCTTTTTCACGCATCTCTTTTATTATATGATTTATTGAATGTTTGGCTTTATCTAGAACATGTGCTTGTTTTTTTTCTAAATCTTTTGTTGCTGTTTGAATTGAATCCATTTCTTTTTCTAATTCTCTTGTGAGGTTTTCATCAATAATAATGGGAGAATGCTTGTGTAATGTATCTATTAATTTTTCTCCTAGAGGGGTAGCTTCAATTGAACGCTCTTTTATATACCCCCTCTCATATAATGTTTCTATTATTGCTGCACGGGTTGCTTTTGTGCCAAGATTTCTTTTTTCTAATTCTTTTAATAATGATGCTTCTGAATATCTTTTTGGTGGCTGAGTCATTTTTTGCTCTATCCTTATTTCTTTAATTTCAACTTCTCCATTTATTGTTGGCAATTCTTGCTCTTTTAGATCTGCTTTATATACATTCATCCAATTTTTTTCTTTGATAATAACGCCTTTTGCATAAAATTTTAGATCAAGAATAGAAATAGTAATTATTTTTTCATCTACAATTGCAGGCAAGCAGAAACATGAAACAAATCGACGAACAATTAATTCATAGACATCCTTATTTCTGCCCTCTAACTTACGAAACTCTCCTGTAGGATAAATTGCGGGGTGGGCGGGGTCTGTTTTTTTGCCTTCTGTGGGCTTTTTATTTACTGCATATTTTGTTATTGGAAATTTTTTGGATAATGCATTCAAAATTTTTGTGTATCCGATAGATTCTGGGTATTTTTGGCTTGAAGTTCTTGGATATGAAATTATTCCGTCTAAATACAATTGCTGTGCAATTTTTAATGTTTGAGTTGGTGTTAATCCAAAAAAGTGATATGACTCTGTTTGCAATGTAGTTAAATCAAATGGTGTGGGTGGATATATTGTCTCTTCCTTGATTTGCGTATCTGCACTGGCTTTTTTCCCCTTTAGATGTTTAAATTTTAATAATTCCGATTCTTTAGTTATATCTCTTGGATATTTTACTTCTATCTTTTTTTTGTTTAAATCCTGAACAAGCAGAAATACCTGCCAATATGGCTCTGATTTAAAATTTTTTATGTGCTTTTCTTTCTCAACTACAATTGCGAGAGCTGGACCCTGAACACGACCAATTGACATTATTCTGAATCTTCCTGCCTTTGATAAAGAGCGCATTAATGCTCTTGAAAGATTTATCCCATAAAACCAATCGATATAATGACGAGCCTCCCCTGCTATACCTTGACCCCAGCTTAAATGGGGTGATGCGTGATCAAATGAATCTATCAGCTCATCTTTTGTTAGGCTTGAAAACTTCATTCTTTTCGCATCTTTTTGTTTTGCTATAAATCTTATGATATTTAACCCAATAACTTCTCCCTCAATGTCATAATCTGTTGCAATGATAAAATGGCTTACTCTTTGAACTAGTTTTTTTAATAAATTGTAATATTTTCTTGAGTAATCCACTTTTCTTGCTTCAAAATTTGGCTTCCACTCTACATCAAAGGTGGGTATTTCTGCTTTCTTTCCTTTTTCTGTTCTCTGACTTACTCCAAACAAATGACCCACTGCACACCCTACTATAAACTTTTTCCCATCGCGTTCGAATTCGTAAAATGGAACTCCGTTGTCAGAGTATTTTTTATCTTTTCCGTCTGACAGGGCAGAAGAAATTTTTAGTGCAGCCTGCGGTTTTTCTGTTATTATTAATGTAGTATTAGAATCTTTTTTTACTTTCTCAATTTTTTCTTCTGAGCTTGATTTTCTTGGCATTTTTTTATACGTTGCTCGCGCTCCACGCTCGCAAGTTTATGCTTTCGCATTATTTTGTGGTTGACTAGCGTCTCCTCTGATTTGATAATTTCCTGCTTAATAAACTTCGCTTAAATTCTATATTCTTTTTTTATTAATTAACTTGAATTGTCACCAGACAATTATTTTATCTTGCAACAGCACTATCTTTAATTTAAACTTCAAACAATCCGACATATTTAAATATTTAGGAAAACAAAAGAACTTATGGCCGAGACGATTTTGATAACAATTTTTATTATTTTAGCAGTTTTTGCTATACCCCTTGTTTATTTTTTATTTAAAAAAGCGGGTCATGGTATAAAGCACTTATTTTTTGCATTTATTATATGCATTATGCTAACCTCAATTATTCAGCTTGGAATATTTTATTTTATTATGAGGTATAGCATATTTGAAAAATTATGCGACTTTGGATTAGATTGTAATGCACTTTTTGCTGGGTTTGTCAAACTATCCTTATACTCAAGCATAGGAATTTTTGCTATATTGCTATCTGTTTACTATCTATTTCACATTATGAAAGGGTTATTAAAATGGGGGGTAATCATCATAGGAATTTTTATTATACTCGCTGCATGTTTTATAGTGTACAAGAGTTATGTGCCAAATAATTCTATCATGCCGGATACAACTCTCTGCTCTATAAATGAGGATTGCCTTGTCATTCAAGACAAAGAAAATGTTTCTTCGATGAATAATAAATTTATAGAAGGCAGATTAGAAGATATTCCAGATTCATTAAATGAAACCCCAACTTGCATGTACAAACCAATTTGCGTTGAAAATAAATGTAAGGCAGAATTAAGGGATAATGCGAGTTTGTGTGGGAAATAAAGAAGAGTAAATTTGAATGGGAATTTAGATATCTAAAATAAAAAGAGCTTTATAATTTACATTAACCCTCTCGGATTAATAAATCCCATATCAATAATTAATAATATTATTGCTGAGACAAGCCATATAAATCCCCACAAGATAATTCCCAGAATAGTTAAAAGAATCTTTTTGATAGTGCTTCCATTTTCAGAGTATTCTTTTATTTTTTCATTTGAAAAAAAACATAAAATTGACCAGATTGAAAAAATTATAGGTAAAATATAATATAAAAAATTAAAAATTAAATGGAAAAAGTCATGGGTTAGTTTGAACTTAATTAAAGAGGTTACTATAATTAATAATATTAATCCAAATATTACTGCTCGCCCTAAAAACTTCTTAATTGACTGAATGTTTGTCACATTTTTATAAAACAAGATTAGTTTAAATAACTTTTGCTAAACTTCCAGAATTCTTCCATTTCTTCCAATATTTATCACATGCGTTTTTCCTATTTTTTCTTCTATACCTTCTGCTTCATGAATATGGCCTTGCAATAAAAAATCTGGCTGAAAATAATCAACTGCTTTTCTCAGTGCCTTGCTTCCTTTAAAACCAGAGAATTCTGAACGAGTGTTATGTGCATTTATATGAGAGATTAAAATTTTCTTTCTTATGTCTCCTTTTCCATACAATCTGTCAAAACTCTCTTTCATTTTTTCAAAGGCCTTTTTTTCATCAATTGAAAGCTGAAAATCTGGATTTCCTATTCCGACAATTGCTATATCATCATATTTTGCATATATGCCATCTAAATTGCGTGCATTATAAACTGCTTCAATCATTGCTGTTTCAAAACTTGTGTCCCAATTTCCTGGAACAAATAAAACCGGCTTGTTTAGTTTTTTAAATGGGGCTATTAAATTCTTGCTTTTTGTTGCTCCGTTTATATCTCCGAGTAAAAGAATTAAATCTACTTTATTTTTGTCTGCTTTTTCAGCAAGTTTTCTAGCTAAATCAGAGCTTCCATGCAAGTCGCTTGCAGCAAGAATTTTCAATGATTTCTTTTCGTGTGCTTTTTGAGGATTTTGTTGTTTTTCCATATAATTATAGAATCAATACTTTTTTAAATTCTTTTCTATTTGTATTGAGATGAGCGAAAACGAAGATAAGCAGTATAACTTCAAGGAAGCTGAAGAAAGAATCAGAAAGTTTTGGGAAAAAGAAAAAGTGTATGTATTTGACAAAAAAAGCAATAAAAAAGTTTATTCTGTTGATACTCCTCCTCCAACTGTTTCTGGAAAAATGCATATAGGCCATGCTTTTTCATACTCTCAACAAGATTTTGTTATAAGATTTAAGAGAATGTTTGGGCATAATATTTTTTATCCTTTTGGAACAGATGACAACGGCTTGCCGACAGAAAGGCTTGTTGAGAGAGAAAGAAAAGTGAGGGCAAGAGATATGTCAAGACAAGAATTTATTCATCTTTGCTTGAATTTTTTAAAGGCAGAATTGCCTAGGTTTATCCAGGATTGGAAGAATATAGGAATAAGTGCTGATTTTGATTTATACTATTCAACAATTAATGATCATTGTAGAAAAATCAGCCAATGGAGTTTTCTTGACTTATACAAGAAAAAAAGAGCATATAGAAAAAGGGCTCCGTTTATGTGGTGCCCTGAATGCCAAACTGCAATTGCACAATATGAATTAAAAGATTTAGATGAAAATACACAATTTGTTTATATTAAATTTAAGGTTAATAATGGAAAAACAATAACAATTGCAACTACAAGACCAGAGTTATTGCCTGCATGTGTTGCAATACATGTTAATCCCCAAGATAAAAGATTTAAAGAATTTATAGGCAAAAAGGCAATGTTACCTATTTTCAATCGTGAAGTTGAGATTTATGGAAATAAAGATGTTGACATGGAATTTGGGACTGGTGCTGTTTATCACTGCACTTTTGGAGATATGGACGATGTTCAGTGGATTAATGAAATGAAAATAGCTCCAATTGAGATTATGAATAGAGATGGAATATTAAATGAAAAAGCCGGAAAATATCACGGAATGAAAAGCAAAGAAGTAAGAAAAGAGATAATCAAGGATTTGCAAGAACTTGGTTCTATTGAAAAAATAGAAAAAATAAATCATGCTGTTAAAGTGCATGAAAGATGTGATACTCCAATTGAGATTCTTATGACATATCAATGGTTTATCAAAATTTTAGATTTGAAAAAAGAAATGCTGAAATGGGGTAATGATTTAAAATGGCATCCTGAATTTATGAAGCATAGATATGATAATTGGGTCAACGGACTAAAATGGGACTGGTGCATTTCAAGACAAAGATTTTTTGGGGTTCCATTTCCGATTTGGTATTGCAAAAAATGTGGGAATGAAATAATCGCAGAAGAAAAACAATTGCCTGTTGATCCTCTAAAAGACAAGCCAATTGTAAAGTGCAAATGCGGTTCATCTGATTTTGAACCGGAGAAAGACATACTTGATACATGGTTTACCTCATCTATGACTCCAAGACTTTCAGTAGAACTCGAAGACAAAAAAATTCAAGACAAGATTTTTCCTATGTCTCTAAGACCTCAGGCACATGATATAATTACATTTTGGCTTTTCAATACTCTTTTGAAAAGTAATTTGCATTTTGGAAAAAATCCGTGGAAAGATGTAATGATTTCTGGTTTTGTAACAATGGAAGGCCAAAAGATGTCTAAATCAAAGGGAAATGTTATAGATCCCAGAATTGTGCTTGAGCAATATGGCGCAGATGCCCTAAGATTCTGGGCAGCGGGTTCAAAACTTGGGGAAGATTTGGATTATCAAGAAAAAGATTTATTAACTGGAAAAAAGTTTATAACAAAATTATGGAATGCTTCTAAATTTGTATTTATGAATCTAAAAGATTATAAAAATGAAAAACCAAAAAAGTTTGAAAAAATTGATGAGTTATTTTTAGAAAAGCTAAATACACTGGTAAAATTCTGCACAGAAAGTTTTGAAAATTGTGAATACAGCAAAGTTAAAATGGAAGCAGAGAAATTTTTCTGGCAAGATTTTTGTGATAATTATCTTGAAATTGTCAAGCATAGAGTATATAATACGAGTGGGGATAAAAAGAAATCTGCACAATATGTTTTATATAATTCCTTACTTGCAATAATAAAAATGATTGCTCCTATTATGCCTTTTATTACTGAAGAAATTTATCAGATTTATTTTAAAGAAAATGAAAAAATAAAAAGCATACATATTGCTGAATGGCCTGAAAAAATGCAAGTAAGTATCAAAGAAAATGAACTTAAGAACTTTGATTTGCTTATTGAATTGCTTACAAAGATAAGACAAGAAAAATCAATTGCAAAAAAATCAATGAAAGCTGAAATTATCTTGTATTTAGAAAAGGAAGAGCAAAGAAAACTAACGGAATTATTACAAGATCTCAAAGACGTTATGTCTATTAGAGAAATCAATGAAGGCAAGTTTAGGGTGGAATTTGTATAGCCTGTAAAGCAACATTTTTTAAATCCGTTTCTATATATCTTAAAATGGAAGACTATCAGAAATATGAATTAGAAGAATTAGTTAAAGAATTGGAGGGTTATAGGGGAAGACATACGGAACTTGTAACTGTTTATTTACCTAGCGGAGCAAATATCTCTCAAACAGTAAGACAGATAGAATCAGAAGCAGGGACAGCTACAAATATTAAAAGCAAGAATACGCGAAAAGCGGTTCTAGATTCATTGGAGAGAATATTGAGACATCTAAAACTGATTGCACAAACCCCAAAAAATGGGTTGGCTGTTTTTTGTGGGAATATATCTGAAGTTGAGGGACAAGAAAATGTTAAAATTTGGAGTATTGAACCTCCAAAACCGATGAAAGTTAAGCTATATCGATGTGACCAGATTTTTGTTTTAGACCCGTTAAAAGAGATGTTAGAAACAGATGAAGTTTATGGATTGTTAGTTATTGATAGAAAAGAAGCAACTATTGGTATACTTGAAGGCAAATCAATAAAATCATTACAGCATATGACTTCTGGTGTGCCAAGTAAGGTAAGGGCTGGAGGACAATCTGCTATGAGGTTTCATCGTATAACTGAAGGACTTGCAAAAGAATTCTTTAGAAGAGTATCAGAAACAATGAAAGAACTATTTTTTGAAAATAAAAAACTGAAGGGAATATTAATAGGTGGGCCAATACCTACAAAGGAAGAATTTGTTGAAACAGGCAATTTAGTTACTGCTCTAAAAGATAAAATAATTGCAATAAAAGACCAAGGAGATACAGATTCATCTGGATTAAAAGAATTGGTTGACTCATGCCAGGATGTTTTGGCAGAACAAGAGATTATAAAACAAAAGAAAATATTGGATGATTTCTTCAGAGCACTTGCTAAAGAGCCTGAAAAGGTGTGTTATGGTGAAAAAGAAGTAAAACAAAGATTGGAAGAGGGTATGGTAAAAATCTTGGTTTTATCAAAATCATTAAAAAAAGATAAGCTACAGGAACTTGAAAAACTGGCTGAAAAAACTTCTGTAGAAGTTCATATCATCTCTAATGAAACAACAGAGGGTTTGCAATTTGATAATATTGGTGGGGTTGGTGGAATTTTGAGATTTGCCTTAGGATAATAGCATAACACTTTTAAAACACGCTTTCTTTGTATTTTTATGGCAGATTCTATCATATCCGAGGAAACAATAGTAGAACTGGATAGTGTATTTGATGAAAAGGAAAAAGAGAATGAAGAAAAAGTTGAGGCGGCTTTATTTGTTTCTGGAAAATACCTTAATCTGCAAGACCTTATTATGCTCACTGATGTAAATCCTATAATGTTAAGGGAAATTTTAAAAAGGCTGGAAAAAAAATATTCCCATGGAGCAATAATTCTTATAAACAAAAGCCAGAGCTGGAAAATGGATGTGGCTCCAAAATACTATTATTTAATAAATAAACTTGCAACAGGAAAAGCTGAATTCACAAAGGCAGAGCAGGAAACATTAGCAGTAATTGCATACAAACAGCCAATAAAACAATCAGTGGTAATAAAAATAAGAGGTAACAAGGCATATGACCACATTAAGAAGTTTATTGAGATTAATTTGTTGCAAGCAAAGCCTTTTGGGCATACAAAAGAGCTGAATTTAAGTGAGGAGTTTTATGAGTATTTTAATGTTCAGGGGAGGGAATAACCAAAATGTGGCAGGTTCCCATATGGGCAATTTATTGTATTTTTTTTATGGATTTTTTTATTGCTTTTTTTTACTTATGTATTTATATTAAATCAAAATCAACTAATGAAATCTTAGAAAAAAAAGATCACAAAATAACTTTTATTGTGCCGGCATATAATAGAGAAAGCACAATAAAAGAATGCATAGAGTCTATAGAAAATGTAAGATATCCAAAAAATAAAATAAATATAATTATAGTAGATGATGGTTCAAAAGATGCAACATATAGATTATCAAAAGAGCTGGAAAAAAGGTATTCTAATGTTGTGGTTCTAAGAAAAGAAAATGAGGGAAGAAAAGCATATCCTGTTAACTTTGGTTTGAAACATGCAAATTCAGAGCTAGTAGCAATTCTTGATGCAGACTGTTTTATCAAAGAAGACGCATTAGAAAGAGCTATGCCTTTCTTTTCGAAGAAAGAAACTATGGCTGTTGTTTTTAGAATGAAGCCAACAAATAGAAATAAATTTATAGAGCGTGTGCAGTATATAGAATATGCATTAGCAACTTTCTATAGAAAAATTATTGGAGCAATAAATTCACTTCCTGTATCAAATGGATTTAGTATATTTAGAAGGGAATTTTTCTTAAAACATGGATATTTTGAAGTAGATAATATGACTGAAGATTTTGAAATGGGATTGAGAATACAAAGCAATCAATATAATCTTGGATATGTTTCAGAATCCTATTCTCTTACAGATGTTCCGAGTACAATTGGGGGATGGATAAAACAAAGATTAAGATGGGCTTATGGAACATTATATAACTACAAAAAATACAAGCACATATTTGTAAATAAAAAATATGGTGATCTTGGTATTTTTATTCTTCCTTCTGGTTTTATAAGCTTGCTTGTTGTCTCATCTATCTTCCTCTTAGCTGTTTATTCACTAATAAACTGGGGATGGCAACGAGTAGATATGATTATGGCTGGATGGGTCCCATCATTTTATATTAACATAGACAGCCTTTTCTTTTTTGCAATTGAATTGAGAATGATCTTATTTTTCTTTTCAATTTTGGTGGGTTTAATGCTATTTACCTTATGCCAATTTGAATTAAAAGAAAAGCTAAGCATAATAGATTATATATTAACATTAACTTTATATATGTGGATGCTGGCGATCATGTATGTTATCTCTTTAGGATATTTTTTAATTGGAAAAAGGCCAAAATGGTAATTGAAGAAAAAGTTAAAAGAAAAGTAAGCATCAAGTTTTATTTAATTGCAACTATTTTAACCTTATTTTTGTTTTTTGCAGGAATTCAAATCGGAGATCAGCTAGCAAAGAGAAGAGTTGCAGATATTGAGCTTTCCCAAAAAGTTATATCTATATTTTTTGAGTTGTTTAATAAAAGGATGGATATTATTTTAAATCAAGAAGAGCTTTGTAATATAACTTGGGATGAAGTCTGGCAAGAGAAGGTATTTGTTGGAGATATACTTGCTAAATTAGAAATAAAATTAGGAAAGACAAATCCGGATGTTATGAAACAAAAATTTACTTATAATGAGATACAAGCAGGAGTTTATGAATTACTTAATAGAATAAATAAAAAATGCAATTATAATTGGAGCATAATTTTATTCTTTTATACAAATGATAAAAATATGGGCGAGCAATTTAAGTTAAGCGAGCTACAAGGATACACTTTAGATTCACTATATAATTCTGATAAAGATACTATAAAGATTCTTGCCTTTGATGCTTCTGCTTCTTCCCCTAAAACAAAAAGTTTAATTGAAAAATATAGTATAATCTCTTTTCCATATCTTGTTATAAACAATAATGGATATGGCGGTTTTAGGAGTAGGTATGAAATTAATCAAATTCTTCAGGGAAAATAAGCCTTTTTTTATTATATTACTTGTATTTGTATTATTTTATTTTTTATTATTAATCAAATTTGACCAATTAAATGATGTGTGGTGGGATGCCGCTGCCTATATCGGCATGGGAAAATATATCTTTTCTGGAGGGCAGATTGGATTTTTTGAATATGGAAAATCTGCCCTATTGCCGTTAATACTTGGCTTGTTCTGGAAATGTGGGCTAGATGTTGTATTCTGGGGCAAGATACTGATTTTTTTATCTGCAATTTTTTCTATCTTTTTTTTATATTTAATCACAAAAGATTTTTTTACAAATAAAACAGGAATACTCGCTTGCATTATTTTATCATCAAATGTGCTTTTCTTTTTATTTGTATTCAGAATTTATACAGAGATTCTATCGATACTATTCTTTTTAGCATCTTTATTTTTTATGATTAAATTTTCCAAAGAAGATAAAAAAATATTGCTCATTTTATGTGCTCTTTTTTGCATTCTTGCTTTTTTGGTAAAATATACTAATGTATTTGGAATTATAATCTTAGAAATATTTCTTATTTATCATGAAATAAAGAAAAAAAGAATAATTAATATATTTATCTTTAATCTATTTTTGCTGGTTTTTATTCTGCCATACCTTATTGTTAATTATTATTTTGGTAAAGATATTTTATATTTATTTAAGGTATATCAGAACTCATTTAAGGATCAAATAGGTAAATTATATGGACTGAAAAGCTTTCCAGGAATTCCTAGATTAATTTTTAAAAATACTGATTGGTTATATTTTAAATCAATATTATATTTATTTAATTTTATACTGCCATTTCTTTTTTATGGAATCTATCTTTTATTTAGGGACAGAAAAAATAAAGATTACTTTAAACGTATACTATTGATATTCATTCCAGCAATGATTATATTTATATTTTTTGAAATAAACTCCTTAAAACAAGAAAGATATCTTTTGCCCATTTTTCCGCTAATTGCAATTTTAATTGCTCATGGAATGTTGAAATCTAAGATCAGTCCTAAAATTAAATTAGGATTATTGTTTTGCTACTTATTAATTTCTCTTTGTCTTGCCATACCATTTATTACAAATCAAGATGAAAGAAGTTATTCGACCTTCTTTTCAAATCCATATGAGAATTTAACTTGCCAAAGAGTGGCTACAAGTGATCCCAGAGTAATTTTAAATGATAATATAGTAAAAATAGTTATTCCATATGAGATTTATGATAAAACTTGGACTAATGCAACCATCGTGCAATCAAATCCGGACTGCATTTATTACTATTCATGTTATGAAAATGGAACAACAATACTCCATAATATTTTAGAGCTTAATTATTCCACGTTTAAATTAAAAAATAATGGCAGATGCATTTATGCTATATTAGAAAAATGAAAGACCACAATTTATTTTTTATATTGGGAGAAGATTTTAATTTTGCCCTGAAATTACAGCTAAAATTGCAAAAGAAGGAATAAAAATTTTAGAAATTATTATATTCTATTATCCTCTAGATAAGAAGCCAATGAAGAGAATAAGGGGGAAATATGGTGCAGAATCTATCTAAACCCTTGTTAAATATAAATTTACTTGATATATATCTTATTTTATAATAATGCTTAAAAATGCCTCTAATGTTGGTTTCATATGAAGTGTGCTATTTGTGGGAATAATGTAGATGGAGTATATGAAGCAATATATGGAAAGGGAGTTGTTGAAGCATGCAAAAGTTGCATTATTGTAGAGGGTTTATCTCCGATTCCAAAGCCAACACAATATCAACTTGAAAGGGCAAACCAAAGATATACTGTGCATGATAGGATGATGAAGCTCTCTGGGCTGGACAAGCAGAACCCAATAAGCAAAGATCATGAGATTGCACAAAGGCACATAGCTAAAATTCGAGTGCCTGAAAAAAAACAGCTATCTGAATTATTATTTCCAAATTATGATTGGACTATTATGATGGCCAGAAGAAGAAGAAAGATAACAATAACTCAACTCTCTGAGATAACAAATATTCCTATAAATGAAATTGAAAGCATGGAAAAAGGAATTCTCCCTAAGAATTTTGAAAAGAATGCCCGAATTTTGGAAGAGGTATTGGGAGTTTTAATTTTAAAAGAGTCTGAAAAAAAATCAAAAATATCTGCTCCTGAAAAGATAAAAACTGAAGAAGAAAAATTCGAAGATGTTAAATCAAAACTTTTCGGAGAGGATTTAAATTTCAATGAAAGACAGAAAGAAATAAGGGAAGAAAATTTGAGAAAGCAACAGATAGAGCAAGAAATAAGGGAAGCTGAAAAAATTGCCATGAGCAGGGAAGAAAAAGTTGACGAAAAAGCTGAATTTAGAAAAGAGATTAGAAAAGAGATTTCAACAGGAAAATTTGATTTTTCAGACAAGGAAAAATTAAAAAATGTCACATTAAATGACCTGATTGACATAAAGATAAAAAAGGAAAGAGAAGAACTTGAGAAAAAAGATAAGGGCAAAATTTAACCAAGATATCTCAATCTGCCTGGCCTTGGTTCATAAATCAAACCTTCTTCTAATAATTTATGAACTTCTTGATTGATTAAATCTGGAGATGCTTCTACTTCCATTATTAAAACATCTACATCAATTCCCTGATCTTTTTCTGCTACTCTGATTTTTTCCATTATAACATCTCTTATAGGAGCATTTGCCTTTAAAGGCAAATCTTTTCTTTGGCTCTGAATTTCTAATTTGCGAACAAGTAACCACCTTGGATCTACGGACTTTGCTATCTCTGGAAGAATATAAAGTTCAGAATTGTATTCTCTAAGGATACCTATAACTTGCAGTGTATCTCCCTGGGAAAATTTTTCTATTATTGTAATATCATCTCCAAATGCCTTCAGCCTTATTTGGCCCGATGCATCATCTAATGTTAAAGAAGCATATTTTTTTTCATTTATATTAACAAATTTATCAACAACATTTGCAATTATATTTACTCTGACGATCTTTTTATCCCCGAGTTCTGAATGCAAAAATTTTCCCTCATGAATAATTGGCTTTGACTTTAATATATCACCTATTCTTAATTTATGGGCTACATTCCTCTTTTTTGGCTCATTAAGATTTACTGGCCCTGTAAGGCCTGTTTGTTCTTCAACCATTTTTTTATTAAAAATTGGTAGTTTATAAGTATTTGTGGTTTTGAGAAGTTATTATCTGTCTTTACTATGCTTAACAATTTCTTTAACTTTTAGATTATACTTTTTTTCTAAATACCTTATCTCTTTTTCTAAACCAGAGTAATATTCTTCGGGATTATTTATAGCAAATTCAAAATCTTTAAATTTTTCTGGAAACGTTTTTTTGATAAATGGTATAAATTTGTCTAATATTGTTTTCCTTGTGTTTAGCAATTCAACCCAAACATAGTCACAGAAAGCAAGCTCGCGAAATATTTCTTCCAAATTGGTTATCCCTGGCAAAACTGGAGAAATAAATCCAAATACTCTTATCCCATACTTTTTTGCTTCTTTTAATGCATTAATCCTTTCCTTAGGAGGGGAGGCTAATGGTTCAATTAATCTAGAGGCTTTTTCATCTAGCGTGTTTATTGAGCAACCAAGTTCAACATTTAATTGCTTTATCAAATCTAAATCTCTTTTCACTAAAGCTGATTTTGTTAATATTTCTATTGTAAATTTTTTATTGTATGGAGATTTTGCTATTGTTTCAAGTATTTTTCTAGTAAGCTGATATTTTCCTTCTATGGGGGTATAACAATCACAGACACTTGCGAGCCAAATGTGGCCACCCCTATTTTTCTCCAATTCTCTTTTTAATAAATCTGGGCAATTTACTTTTGCATAAATAAAAGATCCCCAGTCTTCTTTTATGTTCTGGAATTTTTTTATAAAATCCGCATAACAATATTTGCACCCATGTTGACAACCTGTGTATGGATTAATAACATAATCTGTTAATTTAGATTTAGTCATACAATTTTTACAGATTATTTCTTTAATTTGCATTTTAAAATTATGTGAATTAGATATAAAAAACTAACTACATCCTTTGTATATAACCTTTTCTTGGCCTGAATAGATCTCCTGAACGGACGAGCTTGTCAATTGATTCTTCTAACTCCGATTCTTTTATTGTTTCACCAAGCTCCTTTTGAAGTTCTTCCATTGGGATTAATTTTCCCAGCCGAGATTCTAATTTTTCAATTGTATCTAAAATATTTCTTATCTTGCTTCTGGAACTTGCAGGGGTGCCTGAAATTTTATCAATATCAAATGTCTTTGTCTCTTCGTCAAAACCTACTTGCATTAAATAATATTTTACTAATTCTATTGCTTGTTTTGCATCCTCTCTTGATACTTTTTTTGATAATCTTGTCCTTGCAATTGCTTCAGATAATCTGATAAGAGCTTCTAACTGCCTTGCTGAAATTGGAATTGGCTTTATTGGGGTGTCTGTAAATGTTGGCTTATTTCTCAACTCTACATAAAAGGTTTTTATTTCTTCTACAGCTTCATTGCTTAAAACAGGGTGAATTCTTTGTCTTGCATAAGATATAAATTTTCTTAGCAATTCTTTCTCTATTATTTCGTGTTTTACTTCTTCTTTATGCTCTTGAAGAACGTGTGTAGCAATTGATTCATCTCTTTCCCTATTTGGTAAGTCTTTCATTATAAAAATTACATCAAACCTGTTTAATAGTGATGGAGCCAAGTCAACTTGCTTTGCAATCATTTGAGTTGGATCGAAACGGCCAAATTTTGGATTTGCTGCTGCCAAAACAGATGTTTCTGAATGCAATGTTGCTTGCACGTTTGCTTTTGAAATTGTGATTGTTTGTTGCTCCATTGCTTCATGCATAGTGCTTCTATCATTCTCGTCCATCTTTTCTAATTCATCTATACAAACTAGGCCTTTATTTGACAAAACTAATGCCCCCGCTTCCAAAGCCCAACCACGCAAAAACTCGTCCTTTACGACTGTTGCTGTTAATCCTGCACCACTTGTGCTTTTACCAGAAACATATCTGCCTTTTGGAGCAATTCCTGAAACAAACTTTAACATAACTGATTTTGCAACTCCTGGATCTCCTACCAATAGAATATGAATATCTCCTCTCTTCTTTGTTCCGTCACTTGCTGTTTTTTTTGCTCCACTAAATAACTGCAATGCTAATGCTTTCTTGATTTCTTCATGACCCCAGATTGATGGGGCAATGCTTTGCACTAGTTTGTCCATTACTTTGGGATTTGCTGCAAGCTCTCTTATTGACCTTTCATCTTCCTCGCTAATTTGCACATCTTCAAATGTTTCTTCCATAGGAATTATATTATTTGCTTCTATAGCCAAATCAAATCTGGTTTGAATCCCTCCTGTTGCTGTTGGAATTGAAACTTCTTTTAATATTCCGATGATTTTTACCCTGCTTCCGGGGGTTGTTCTCTCTTCCATTTTTGGATCAACTAAGTCTTCTTTTAGAAAAGATTGCATTCTTTTTGGCTGTTCTCCTCCTGATAAAGAATCCGGAGATTCTTCAATTACAATTCTTTGGGCATCAACCATATCTTTGCTTATTTCTCTAAATCCTCCGTGCCTGCCACAAGAGCATCTTGATGGCTCTTTGAATTTTTTTTCTAGCTGTAACACAGATATAATTGAACCACAAGAAGGACATTCAAATTTTGCATTTACTACTTGAGGACGAACTTCAGAAGCCTGACGAACTATTCCTTCAACAGAGATCATTGTTCCAAGATGTTTTGCCCTTATATTCCTTATATAAACATCTTGGGTTTTTGCTAAAGAATTAAGCCTGACTTTTGCATTTGAAACCATTCCAGATTCTTCTAAAGCCAATTCAAGCAATTGTATTGTTTCCTCTGGTTTTAAGATAGCATTTTCTGCGAGTACTGGAGAGTGCTCTGATAAGTTTTCAAAATTAATCAAAACTATTTTATCTCCCCTTTTTGCACTTGCTCCTATTTCTTTTTTATATATATTAAAGAAGTTTTTTGCTTCAATTAAAAGGTCTTCTTGGCCTGAAGATTTGTCTTCTTTGCTGTAATCCTCGTTTTTTTCCATATCTTCTATAGAAAGGATTTGTTTTTATAGTTTTGTTTGATTGGATATATATTTCAGTTCTTCACAAACTCTGGCCTTGCGACTATGTCTCCTTCTGGAGAAATATGGGCAATTTCTATAAACTTTTCTTTAAAAAACAAAGCAAATTTTCCTTCTTTTGGAAGCTCTTTTGAATTTTCCAAATCCTGCAAGAAAATCGGTTTACCGGTTAAAAGTTGTTTTACACTGAATTCTTTTGCCTGAAAAACTGGGAGAATCTTTTTGATTGATTCTTCTGCAGGAATTAAAATTTTTATTAGATTTTCTTCATTTCCTGCTTTTGCTTCTTCTATTGCTTTATCTAGCTGATATAAGGTTACACTTTTATCTTCTGAAAAAATTCCTGCTTTAATTCTTCTTAATTCCAACATGTGTGCTCCGCCTAATTTTTCTTCCTCTCCTAAATCAGAACATAATTTTCTTATATAAGTTCCTCCTTGTACATCTGTTATAAAAAGAAAATCTTTGTTATTTTTTTCAATAATTTTAAATTCCAAAATTTCTCTTTCTCTTTCTTCTCTTTTAACTCGAGATTTTCTTGGAGGCAATTGCTTTATTTTTCCTAAAAATTTCTTATTTATTATCTCTTGCAATTCTTTTTCAGAAATCTCATTGTTAACATGCATTATGCCTACATAAGTTTTATTATGCCCAAGGAAAAAACCAGTAAGCTTGCAAGCTCTGTTTATTGCAATGGGCAGAACCCCTGTAACTTTTGGGTCTAATGTTCCAAAATGAGATGTTTTTTTAACATTTAAAGATGAAAGTTCTTTTCTCACATAATCTGAAACAGAAAAGCTTGTTGGCCCGCTGGATTTATCTATGTTTATTATTGAAAATTCCAATAGCTTTTTTGTTTCTTCTGAAAGGTTTTCCATTCTTTAATTTTAGTATTTAGTTTGTGCATTCTGCAATTTTGTGATTCGCATTATTAATTAAATTGATTAGCATCAATTTATTAATTAATTGTAATTGACGCCCGATGTTGTCAGATTTATCTGACTGGCTAGTTTTTAATTTCATATATAATTGCGAGGCAACTATCTTAAGCAGTGCTTATATTTTAAAGTAAAGAAATGTTTAAAAATCCTTTTTTTCTAATTATTATATGAAAATTGATGGATTTATTTCAAACAGAATGAATTTGTCAGTTGGAATTCTTGCACTTTTACTCTTACTATTGTAAGCACTCTCTAATTTTTAGGGGGGCAGAAACTAAGTATTACTGAAAGTGCGGGAATATAACTAAATTGAACATATAAAAATGACAACAACAAGAAAAAATCCTCTAATTGTAAGAGTAATATATAATGGAAGCGTTGACCCTGTTTCATATAATTTTGAATGGGGCCAAAGTCCTAAAGATTTTTCAGATGAAGCTTCTGTTTTTGCGTATGCAAAATGTTTGGAAAGAACAGGTGTAAGGCCGGATTCAATTCAAACTTGCTCTTCTTTTGATAAAGGTTCAACTCCCGAGCAAATAGATGATGCAAGAAGAAAAAACTCTGAATTTGAAAAACGATTGCAAGAAATATTTCATAAAGCATAAATAATTTAAAGCCAGTATAACGTAAAAGTAATATGGAAGAACAAAAAATAGATTTTCTGTCAATTGAGAAGAAATGGCAGGATAAATGGGAAAAAGCCAAATGCTTTTCTGTTAAAGAAGATTTAAACGAGCCAGTCTCGCAAGCTCGACAACATCGAAAAAAAAAGTATTATGTGCTTGAGATGTTTCCATATCCTTCTTCAGCTGGCTTGCATATGGGGCATGCTTTAAATTATACAATTGGAGATATCTATGCTCGTTTCAAGAGAATGTGTGGATTTAATGTGCTTTATCCAATGGGCTATGATGCTTTTGGACTGCCTGCTGAAAATGCTGCAATCAAAGCAAAAGAGCATCCTAAAAAATATACTGAAATGTCAATGATTAATTTTGAAAAGCAACAAAAATTACTTGGATTAAGCTATGACTGGAATAGAAAAGTGATAACATGCAACCCAGAATATTATAAATGGAATCAATATTTCTTCCTGAAATTTTTCGAAAATGGCCTTGTTTACAGAAAAAAATCAGCTGTGAATTTCTGCTCAAAGTGTAATACTGTTTTGGCAAATGAACAAGTTCAGGGAGGGAAATGTTGGAGACATGAAGATACTGATGTTGAAATAAAACACCTAGAACAATGGTTTATTAAAACAACAAAATACGCTGATGAATTGTTAGAAAAAGTAAAAGAATTAAGATGGCCTGATAGAATTAAACTGATGCAGGAAAATTGGATTGGAAAATCATTTGGAACAGAGATTAGTTTTGAAATTAATGGAAAAAAATGGCCGATTTTTACAACAAGACCGGACACAATTTATGGGGTTACTTTTATGGTTATATCTGCACAGCATCCCGAACTAATGAATCTAGTTACTAGAAAACAGAAAAAAGAGGTTGAAGCATTTTTAAAAAAATTAAAATCAGTATCTGAAAAAGAGCTTGAGGAAATGGAGAAAGAAGGGGTTTTTACAGGAAGCTATGCAATTAATCCTATGACAAAAGAAAAAGTTCCTGTCTGGGCAGGTAATTTTGTTGTTGCGGATTATGGTTGTGGCATGGTAATGGCTGTTCCAACACATGACCAGAGAGATTTTGAGTTTGCTAAGAAGTATAAAATCCCATTAAAACTTGTGATTAAACCAGAAGAATATGAAATAAATGTTGAAAAAATGTCTCGAGCTTTTGTTGGAGGGGGGATTTTAATTAATTCTGGAGAATTTAATGGAAAACCAAATAGAGAAGCAATTGAAGAAATAAATAATTACCTAATAAAAAATAAGATTGGCAAGAGAGTAACTCAATATAAATTGCGTGACTGGCTTATCTCAAGACAAAGATATTGGAGAACACCGATTCCTATGATTTATTGTGATAGGTGTGGGATTGTTCCTGAAAAAAATCTTCCTGTTTTATTGCCTGAAGATGTAAAATTTGGAGAGGGAAATCCTCTTGCTACAAGTAAGAGTTTTGTTGATGTTAAATGCCCAAAATGTGGAAAGCAAGCAAGGAGAGAAACAGATACAATGGACACTTTTTTTGATTCTTCATGGTATTTTTTAAGATATTGCGATAATCTAAACAAGAATAAACCATTCGAAAAAGATAAAGTTGATTACTGGATGCCTGTTGACCAGTATATTGGGGGGGCAGAACATGCGTGTATGCATTTGATTTATGCAAGATTTTTCACAAAAGCATTAAGAGATATGAAGATGATTAATGAAAAGACAGATGAGCCATTTACTAAATTATTTAATCAGGGGATGCTTCACGGAAGTGATGGGAATAAAATGTCAAAGTCCCTTGGGAATGTTGTTAATCCCATAGAGGTTATTAAAAAAAATAGTGCAGATTCTTTAAGATTATTTCTTATGTCTTTAGCTTCTCCTGACAAGGATAGTATGTGGAGTGATAAGGGAATTGAGTTTATCTTTAAATTCATAAGCCAAAGTTATATATTTTTTAATCAAATAAAAATAAAAAAATCCTCAGAAAAAATTGAAAGCAAGGTTAATAAAACCATCAAGGAAGTAAGTGAAGAAATTGAGAACTTTAAGTATAATAATGCCATAATCAGAATAAGAGAATTATTTGAAAAATTTGAGCAAGAGGAGGAGATTGGAAAATCAGAAGCTGAGAATTTCTTAAAACTTCTTCATCCATTCTGCCCGCACATAACAGAAGAATTATGGGAAAAATTAGGACATAGGGATTTTATTTCTCTTTCAGAATGGCCTAAATGTGATGAGAAAAAGATAAATGAAAAATTTGAGCAGGAAGAAAAAGCAATTGAAAATCTTTCTGGAGATATAAATAATATTGTTAAGATTATGAAAGAAAAACAAATAAAAGAGGCAAAGAAAGTTTATGTTTATGTTTTGCCACAAGAGAAAAATTTATATGAACAAAATTTACAGATTATTGAGAAAAAGACAAATTTAGAAATAAAAATTTATGCTGTAAATGATAAAGGAAAGCACGATCCGGAAAATAAGGCCGGAAAAGCAAAACCAAATCGTCCTGCGATTTATATTGAATAAAAGAATATTATCCCAAAATATAGATCAGAAGACCTTCTATAACTGCTGCTATAACTAGTAATGGAAAAACAATATAAAGAAATATTTTTATTGAGCTTAAAAAATTATTTTTTAAATTTGTTTTTAGACTATTATCTGACCAGGAAGAAAATAATAAAAATAAGAAAAGCAAGAATGGAGAAATTATCCCAAAAATTATAGTAAGAAAAATATAAGAATTATTATTCTCGTTTTTCTTTATATAATTGTGAAGCAAATCAAAACCGAGTTTTATTCCTAATCCTGCAGAGATTAAAATTGCGGGAATCTCAAAAATCCCGTGAGGAAATAACTTCCAAAAAACTAATGGGCCTTCTGAAACAATTGCAAAATGCAGGACAAATCCAACCAAATATCCGTTTGCAATCAACATAAAGATAGGAAAAACACATACAAAAATTCCAAGCACAAGAGCAAAAAAGGATGCTTGCAAGTTATTTCTAAAAATAAAAAAAATTAATTGAAATGCATTCATGCCCGAGATTCTTTCTCCCAGAGATTTGATAAAATTAATAATTTCTTCTCTGAAAAAAATAGGGAAAAAAACCCCAACAATAAAAAAAATTATAAAGATTATTAATGAGGCTAAAAAAAACCTCGAGGATTTTGTTAAAAATTGTCTTATTTTCATTTTGAAAACATCTGTGATAAAATCTGAGTTTTATTTGGATACCTTTTTTTTAAATAAAGACCATAAACTAATCCCAGTATTAATCCCCCCAGATGGGCCATATTCCCTATTGGCAAGTCTATTCCAGGAATTAGGTCTATAACTATTAGCGGAATGATCGCAACAAAGGGCAATGTCCAAAATGATAAATTTATTGGTATTATCCACCTTGAAAGGTTAGGAACAAAAATCGCAAAAATACAAAAGAAAATATAAATTGATATTACTAAAGATAAGATTGACTGCAAGGAAATTGGAATAAAATTAGAAAGAACTGCTTCTAAAACCAATGCAATTAGCGGTCCTGCAATTAAATAAACCCGTTTATTTGGCATGAGGACTGCAAGCAATCCCAAAAAACCAAAAATCGCACCCGATGCTCCTACCCCCAATATGTGAGGATTGCCAAAAATATTCTCTCCGAGGTAGCCATAGCCAAGAAATCCGGATAAAAACGAGAAAAAAATTGAGGCAAATAATCCTGCAAGAATATAAAAAGATAAAAATCTTTTTCTTCCGATTATATCTTCTAATCCTCCTGATTTAAATAATCCATAATTAAATAACTTTTTTCCTACAAAATATAAAGAGAACATATTTACAAATAAGTGAAATAGGTTTGCATGAATAAAAATGCTTGTTAGCAAGGTCCATAATTTCTGCCCAGAGATAATGCTTATCGGCTGAAGAGCTAAAAGATTTAATAATTTTTCTTCACCTAAAATTACAGATATTATTTGAAATAATAAAAAAATTATAATATTTGCTAGAATCAGCCAAGATGTCCAGGATTTTAATAATTTCATCTTTACCTCTTTTTCTTTTTTGGTTTTTTTGAAGAGATTTTTTTCTTTTTTGCCTTCTTTTTTGCTAATGATTCATTTTTCTTTGCTTTTTTTAATGCTATTTCAGATAACTCTGCTTGAATTAATTTTAATTCTCTTTCTTTTGATTTAATTTTATTTGAGATTTCTTTTATATGCGGAGAGTTATCTGCTAGTGAATATACCTCTGCACATTCTGAACATGAAAAATCATTTTCTAGTGCGGTTTCCTCGCTTACTTCTATCCCACAAGAATTACAAATATAGAATCTTTTTTGCTCCCTGCTTTTTAACCGACTTTCTAAATCTCTTATTTTCTTTGTAATCTCTAATTCAATTCTAATAATACACTTTTCTGTATTAAGAGTCCAAAAATAAATATACCATCCTTTTTTGTTATCTTTTTTTCTTATAAATGAGACAAGTCCCTCTGCTGAAAGTTTATATAAAATATTTCTGACCTGATTTATTGTTAATTTCATTTTTTTTGCAATTAAGAATTCATTCACATCTTTTTTATTAAATAATAGATCAACAATTGGGCTGGCTTCCGGACTTACGAGATCTTCAACGAGAGATTTTAGAAGTTTTTCTTGCATAGAATAACTTAATACTGACCTCTTAAATATCTTTCGGTTTTTGCTTATTTTTCCTCGACGAGAAAGTGTTATTACTTTAAAATTAACATAAAGATTTAAAAGAACTCTAAATGTGATATACTCATGAGCTGGTTAGGATTTGGACAAAAAGACGACGAATATGGGTCTATGAGACTTCCTGAATTACCTTCTTTGCCTGAAAAGAGAGCATTACCTGAATTACCTTCACTACCTTCTACTCAAATGGCAAATCAATTAAATAATGAGATGGTAAAATCTGCTGTGGCTGATTCTTCTGGGGAAATGGTTGAAGACAGAGGTGATTATTTTTCAACAATGCAACCTTTGGCTCCTCAAGTTATACAGAGAGCAAAGCCAAATGAACTTGTATTTGTTAGAATAGACAAATTTCAAGAAGCACAAAAAGATTTTAATGATGTAAAAAAGAAAGTAAAAGAAATAGAATCTCTTCTAAGAGAAGTTAAAGCAATAAATCAGAAAGAAGATGCTCAAGTTAGTGAGTGGGTCAGAGATTTGGATAAGGTGAAATCACTTCTTATAGAAATAGATTCTAGAGTATTTAATCAACTATGATTCAACCCCTACACATTGCATTAGACAAAGAATTATATAGAAAGAGTAAGGCAGGAATTCTTGCTTCAGAAATTGCTATTTTGAATTCTTTAAGAAGATTATATGAGATAAGACAAACACAGTTACAACAACAGGAATTAAGAAAAAAAGTATTTGATGCTTTTAATTTTGTAAAACAGAGAATGGATAAATTAGCAGGAAGAAAACTACCTGAAGTTCCTGAGATACCAAGAATTGACATAAAGAAAGAGACAATTAAATTAGGAACAAAACTTCCTCAGTTTAAAAAAGAAGAAACCAAGTTAACTGCAGAGCAGAAACAGCATGGAAGAAGCATTGAGGAAGAATTAACTAATATTCAAAGAAAATTGGATATGATTAATTCATAATAAAAAATGGGATGGATTGCTAAACTTTTTGGAGTAGAGAAAAAAGAGATGCCGAGAATAGTTATGCCTATAATGACAAACTTACCTCCTATGCAAGATTTTACCCCAAGGCAGATGGATTTATCTCCCCCTAAAGAAGTTAAAGAAATTGTTTTTGTAAGACTGGACAGATTTGAAAATGCAGAAAAGGGTTTTGTAGATGCTAAAAGCAAGCTTAATGAAATTGAATCAAATATAAAAGCTGTGGATGAGATTAATGCTAAAGAAGATGAGAGGCTTTTCTCGTGGGGAAAAGATCTTGAAAAGATAAAGGTTTTGCTTAATAAGATTGATGAAAAGGTTTTTGATCAGATTTAGAGGGTGAGCTTTTAGAGATTTTGTTGTTTTAATATGTTGAGATTATATAATTTTTTAATTGTTCAAAATCCCAAACTTTAAAAATTAGCTTTCTTATTATTAAATAATGGAAAGAAAAGAGCTAATAAGAAAATACATTGATTTTTTCAAATCAAAAGGGCATAAAGAAATTGCTAACTCGAGTTTAATTCCTGAAAATGACCCTACTGTTTTGTTTACAACAGCCGGAATGCATCCGCTTGTTCCATTTTTGCTTGGGCAGAAACATCCTTTGGGTAAAAAATTATGCAATGTGCAGAGATGTATTAGAACAAGGGATATTGAAGAGGTGGGAGATGATTTTCATTTAACCTTGTTTGAAATGCTTGGAAACTGGAGTCTTGGGGATTATTTTAAAGAAGAGGCAATTGAGTATAGTTTTGAATTTTTGACAACTATTCTAAAAATTCCTTTGGATAAACTATCAGTTACATGCTTTGCGGGAGATAAGGATGCTCCCCAAGATAAAGAAAGTGAAAAAATCTGGAAATCTCTTGGGATGAAAAAAATAAAGTTTCTGCCAAAAAAAGATAATTGGTGGGATCCTGCTGGTTCATCTGGTCCGTGTGGACCTGATACTGAAATGTTTTTTGACGGAACAGAAATTTGGAATGATGTTTTTATGCAGTATAATAAAACAAAAGATGAAAAATATGAACAGTTAAAACAAAAAAATGTTGATACTGGAATGGGTGTTGAAAGGGTAGTTGCACTTTTAAATGGGAAGAAAAGCGTCTATGAAACAAATTGTTTTCAACCAATAATAAAAAGTATAGAAGTGCTTTCAGGAAAGAGATATGGAGAAGATAAAGAAGAAACAAGAATAATGAGAATAATTGCAGACCATATCAAAGCAAGCGTATTTATAATTGCGGACGGAATCGCACCAAGCAATGTTGAAAGAGGTTACGTATTAAGAAGGTTAATCAGGAGAGCAATAAGATATGGACATATAATTGGGATAAAAAACTTTACAAATAAAGTTGCAGAGCCTGTTTTCAAGATTTATGATGATTATGAAAATCTGGTAAAAAACAAAGATAAAATTTTAGAAGAATTAGAGAAAGAAGAAGAAAGATTTGAAAAAACTCTGGAAGAGGGGCTGGGGGTTGCTGAAAAGATAATTAAAAATAAAAAACAAATTGATTGCAAAGATGCATTTTTATTGTATCAAAGTTATGGATTTCCATTAGAAATGATTAAAGAGATTGCTAAGGAAAGAAAAATTAAAATTGATGAAACTGGTTTTGAAAAAGAATGCCAAATTCATCAAGAACTTTCCAGAACCGCCTCGGCAGGACAATTTAAATCTGGGCTGGCTGATAACAGCGAGATGACAACTAAATTGCATACTGCAACGCATTTGCTAAATCGGGCATTAAGAGAAGTTTTGAAAAAACCTGACTTGCACCAATGCGGGAGCAATATAACTTCGGAGAGAGCAAGGTTTGATTTTAATTTTGATAGAAAATTAACAGAAGAAGAATTAAAAAAAGTTGAAGAAATGGTTAATGAAAAAATAATGGAAAGGTGCAAGGTAATAAGAGAAGAAATGAGTCCAGAAGAAGCAAAACAGCAAGGAGCTTGTGGAATATTTGATAACAAATATGGGGATATTGTTTCTGTTTATAGTATTGGGAAGTTTTCAAAAGAAATATGCACCGGTCCGCATGTAAAAAATACTAGCGAAATTGGAAAATTTAAAATTATCAAAGAAGAAAGCTCTGGAGCGGGCGTTAGAAGAATTAAAGCGGGATTGGAATAAGTTTGCTTTCAGCATTTTAGCTTTTTTTAAAAAGAAATTTTAACTATCCAATCTTTAATTAATAGAAAAAATTTGAGGATAAACTAATTACATTTGTTCTGGGTTTGTTATATCACAAAACCCTGATGGGTTTTATACTCCACACTAAAGCTTCAAAAACTCTTGTTTTTGATAGTCATCAAAAATCTAAATTTAAAAAGATTTTTGAGTGTGCTCAAGAATTAGCAAATTCTTGACAAATCTACATAAACAACAAAAGACTACAACATAAATGTTGTAGATTTTTTTAAGGATTAAACTCTTACATCACAAATTAAACCCTTTTCTTAAAAATTCCTGATTATTCTACGAGATAGACTAAATCATTAACTCTTGCAGGTTCTTTGACTTTTAATCCAATCCCCTGGCCTGCTTTTGCTTCTTTAACTTGTTCATGCTCAATCTGAATACTTTCTACTTCTTGCTCAAAATCGGTTTTTGAACCTTTTATTTTTATTTTATCTCCCACTTTTAATTTGTCTGTCAATTCTATAACTACGACGCTAATTTTATCAAAAAAATGAGAAACTTTTCCGATGGATTTTGCTTTTATTTTTTCAGAATTTTTTGAAACTGGTTTTTTTGCAGATTTTTTAACTATTTTTTTAACAGCTTTTTTCACCTTCTTTTTTACAACCATATTTTTTATAGGTAGAGGTTCTATTTAAACTTTTTTATTTTGGCATTTTGAAAAACCTTTAAAAACACAAATATATCTATGATTGTATGGGGATGTAGCTCATTGGGAGAGCGCCCGGCTGAAGCCCGGAAGGTAGAGGGTCCGATTCCCTCCATCCCCATTTCAAAAAGATTTATAAAAGATAAAATCATACAGATAATATGAAAAGAGTGATGACAAGCATTAAAGAAAAAAGGGCCGCGATGGAACTTTCTATTAGCACGATTGTAGTTGTTGTGCTTGCTATGTCTATGTTAATTTTAGGTTTGGTATTGGTCAAAAATATATTCTTTGGAGTAAATGAAAATGTTGATGAAATCACAAATAAGGTAAAGGGAGAAATTGGAAAATTATTTACAGAAGATAGGAAGGTTGTTGTTTATCTTTCAAATTACTTATTGGAGCTTAAACAAGGAGACACGTGGGGTGTTGCATTTGGCATAAAAAATCAGATAAGTGAGCAGGAATTCAAGTATGAGGTAAAATTAGCTGATCCCGATGCAGGTCAAAAATGTGGCATTTCTCAATCAGCAATACAGGATTGGGTAATAGCAGGAGAATCTGGAACAAAAGCAATTGGGTCTGGAAAAGTAGAATATGGTCTGATAAGATTTAAAATACCTGATGGGCAAGTAAAAGATGTTTCTAAATGCATTGTAAGATTTGATTTAGTTGTGAAAAAGGCAGATGGAAGTGCATATTCTACTGAAAGCTTTGATGTTCAGGTAAACTAATTTTTTAGATCTAATTAGAAAACAATTTAAATGCACCCCATTTTATAAAATCATGGCTCTAAAATTATATAATACTCTTGATAGAAAAAAGGAAGTTTTCAAGCCGATAAAAGATAGTGAAGTCAAATTTTATTCGTGTGGGCCAACTGTTTATAATTATGCACATATAGGAAATTTGAGAACTTACTTATTTAATGACTTATTAAAAAGAAGTTTAAATTTTTTGGGATATAAGGTTATTCACGTTATGAATATCACGGATGTAGATGATAAAACAATAAAAGGAAGTGTGAAAGAAAATTTAAGCTTAAAAGAATTCACGAGAAAGTATGAAAAAATATTTTTTAATGATTTAAAGCAGTTAAATATAATTAGTCCAGATTATGTCTTGAGAGCAACCGAATCAATAAATGAAATGGTAGATCTAATAAAAATATTAGAGAAAAGAGGTTATGCCTATAAAGCAGATGATGGAATATATTTTTCAATTTCAAAATTCAAAAATTATGGAAAACTTGCTCAGCTTGAAAAATCAAAGGAAAAGAAGGAAAGAATAAAAAATGACGAATATGACAAGGAAAATGCTCAGGATTTTGCATTATGGAAATTCTGGATACCAGAGGATGGGAATGTTTTCTGGAATACAGAAATTGGAAGGGGTAGGCCCGGGTGGCATATTGAATGTTCTGCAATGTCTATGAAGATATTTGGCTCAAGCTTAGATATTCATACTGGTGGTGCTGATTTAATCTTTCCTCACCATACTAATGAAATTGTGCAATCTGAAGCAGCTACTGGAAAGAAGTTTGTTAATTATTGGCTACATGGCGGGTTCTTAACAATGAAGGAAGGAAAGATGTCAAAATCATTGGGAAATGTTATTTATTTAAAAAATTTGATTGAAAAAAACTTCCATTCATTAGATTACCGATATATGTGCTTGACAACTCAGTATAGAATGCCTTTGTCTTTTACAGAAGAATCATTAATCTCTGCCAAAAATTCATATGAAAGATTAAAAAATATTATCAAAGAAATAAAAAGTGATGGAAAAGAAAACAAGAAATATCTTAATGAATTTCAAAAGGCTATTGAAGATGATTTAAACACTCCAAGGGCTCTTGCAGTTTTATGGGAAATTGTTAGAGATGAAAGTGCAGAAGGCAAGTTAGAGACAATTAAAAAAATAGATTCTGTGTTGGGGTTAGATTTGTTAAAACAGGAGAAATTACATATTTCAGATGAAATTAAAAAAATAGCTGAAGAAAGAGAAAAGGCGAGAAAAAATGGGGATTGGAAAAAAGCAGATGAGATAAGGGGGAAATTAAGGGGGAGAGGTTGGGAAGTTAATGATACTAAGGAAGGATTTGAACTAAGAAAAATTTAATTTTTATCCTCTTCCCTATGCTTCTTTATATGGTAATAAGATAATGCTGATGAAATAATTATTGTCAGTGCTACAATTATTATATCTGCAAAAATTGTTTCTATTGATACTAATGCAATTTTTATTGAATATATTCCAAAAATAAATAAAATAAAATAGAAAAAATACATGGAGGTTATTTTCCATCCAGTTATCTCGCTATCTTCTATTATCTCCCTGATGTAAAATGCTATTGCTATTCCTGTCGCACTTAATAATAATGCAGATGTTATTGCTGGAATAACCATGATTACTTTTGAAACAATATTTGTTATAAGTGGGAGATTTAGTTGATTAAGAGCAAGATTAATAAAAACAATATAAATAGACCACTCTATAATTGTAAGTAGTAATCCAAGAAAACTTTCCCTGATTTTATCTTTTATTGTAAACTTTTTTATAAGGCGAGATAATAATATAAATGATATCCTACCTACTGCAATTCCAATTATTATAAACGTGATTCCTACTAATATATTCTTCAGCAAAATGGATTGATCAATCATCTTTCTATTAAACTTAACGAGTATTAAAGTTTTTCTATTTTACCTATAATATCTGAACGATCGAGTTTTTTATTTTCAAGTTCCTTAAGTGCTTTATCAATCTTTGTTATGTCTTTTGTATGTTTTTCCTTTACAAACTTTAATCCCTGGTTTATTGCAGACATCCACATATTTTTTCTTTCAGATTCAGATGGAACTGGAATATGGGAGTTTCCAAAGAGGGCTGTTTGACCCTCACAAACAAACTCATCATATACCTTGTTTATCCAGTTTATCGCACCTTTTTTATTTCTATCATAAATTAAGCAGAAAAAAGCCAAAATATAATCATAAAGAAAACTATTAGAATTAATTCTGGCACCTGTATTTTCTTTTGGGCAGTCACATATTTCCATTGCTTTTTTCAGTGATATGCTTTTATTCATTTTCTTAAACCAATCATCACCAAGAAAGGTCTTGCCTGATTTTAGCCCATAAGAACCATGAACACATTGAAATTTTGGGTCAGATTGATAATATAATTGATAACCATTCTCTGTAATTCTACACCCAAATTCCCTATCTTCCATCCTCTTTAAAATATGTTCTGGAAAACCCCCAACTTCTTCAAATACTTTTTTTGGAACAATTGCTATTGTATTTAAGTTTAGTATTGGGATTGGATTAAGTATCTGAAATTCTGGATCTAAAAACTTAGAAGAATTAGAATCTCCCAAATACTCTTTAATAAATGCGTCTTTATTTGCTTTTTGTATTCCCCTAACAAAGTCAATTACCCCAATATCTTTTTGAAGCATTACCTTTGTTGGCCTGCTTTCTCGACCATATGTCGGAAGATTAATTGCACCCACTTTTAATCCTTTCTTTTCTAATTTTTCCAAGGTATAAACTCCTCCGAAAGCACTGTATGGTGCAATAAATGCGTCATCATCTATAAAAAAGATGTATTTTCCTGTTGTTAATCTTGTTCCAAAATTTCTAACAAAACTAATTCCTTTTCTTTCGGGAACCCGAACATAACGTATAAATATTCCCAAATTAGAATTTTGCTTTATAAAACTTTTAACAACCAATTCTGTATTGTCTTGACTTTGATCATCTGCGACAATTATTTCTTTTATTCTGGGCTTTTGCATAACTGCTGTTTTTAGTGCCCATATAAGTGGATTTTGATCTTCTTTTAATGTTCCTGGTTTGTATGGGCAACGATTATACGTTGGGATTACAATGGAAACATCGAGTTTTTTATACGGAAGTTTAAAGCTATCTAAATAAAAAACATCATAATATGGTTTTTTAATCTCTTCTTCAAAAGATGCATTTATATTCTTATCCTGCTTTCCCTCTTTCATATCCTACTTAGACAGAGAATGCTTAAAAACCTTACTTATTACGTATAAGTTATGGCATATGTGGGGATAATCTTAAAACTAAGGGATCAATTTTTGATACAACTAAGGGATAATAATCCTCAGATAGCTAACCCAAATAAATGGGGGTTGTTTGGAGGAAGTATAGAGGGGGAAGAGACTCCAAGAGAAGCAATAAAACGAGAGATAAAAGAAGAGATAAACATAGATCTAGAAGATAGAAAATTAATCGAAGTTTATAATAATTATAACAATTTTGGATTTTATTATGAGCTCAATATTAAAGAAGAAGGAAATTTAAAACTTGGGGAAGGTCAGAAAATTGGTAAATTTAGTATTCAAAAAATATTAAACATGAAGAATATCACGCCTGGAACTAGAGAAGCATTCTTAAAGATGAGAGATCTGATGAGAATATGAGAGAATTTATCTATTATTCAAAATCAGCTGTTACAACTGGGAATTTTAATACAGATGAATTGATGAAGGCAGGAAGAATGGATATAGTATGTAATGTGATTATATCTGCGTTTTTTATAAGCAACCATACTCGAGAAGATGTGAAACTGCATCTTATCTTTGATGGTCCACCTAATGCACCAGTGCATCTTATCTTTGAGTATGATAAAGAGATGTCTATCTCAAAAAAAGATATCGCGGGATTGATAAGAAGAATGCTATATAAATTACCTTCAGATCCTGGAGAAGTAAGAAAAGTGTTCCCTGGATGTTCCATAGAAAGAAAAGGATTTGAGTCTCTAGTTAAGGAATTGGATAAACAAGGAAAAAATGTTTTTTTGCTTGATGAAGATGGGGCTGACATACGAAAAATGGAATTAAAGGGCAATGAGGTTTTTATTATTGGAGATCAAAATGGTTTTCCTGCTGGAAAAAGGAAATTTTTAAAACAAATTGACAAGACTTCTGTTGGACCCCAGATATATTTTGCCTCTCAGGTCTTAACTTTAATTAATAATGAAATTGATAGAAAGCTAAAGTAAGAAAGTGGGGATTGAAAAGAGGGTTGAAAAAATTTTGAGCGAGAATTATCCCCACTTTCTACTTGCTTCTTGTTTTTCTTTCAAGTGTTTGAGATATCTAATATCTTCTTCAGGAACACCCAATTCATATAATGTTCTTATCTCCCTGTCCAAATCTTCATATTGAGTTAAATTTTGTCTGTACATGTTATCTCTTTTTTTAAGTCATCCACTTAAACCCCCTTGCGGAGGTTCAAATGAAATTTAATTTCTTTTTGCTTGAAATATTGAAGAAATTGCCTTTTAAAGCAATTGTGAAAAGATAATATGAAAATATTGCCTAGAATCAAGTTTCATAAGCTTTTTAAATAAAATGCTATTGTTCTCGGTATGAAAATAGTTCTAACTCCCGATTGGTTTTTGGGAAAAGATGTTTTAATTGATATTTTTAGTTTTACTGTTCTTCTTGCATTTTTTATTTTATGTTTAAGAAGTTACAGCATAAAGAAAAATAAAAACTCACTATATCTTGGATGGGCATTTTTTTCTATCTCTCTTGCACAATTAGCTGCGGTATTAACAAAGCTAGTATTATATTATGATACTACATTTACACAACAGATAGGTCAGGTAATAATAACAAATCATGTCATGCAATCTGTTGATACATTTTATCAGCTGGGGTTTTTTTTTCATAAGTTTCTTACATTATTAGGATTATTTATAATCTACAAGTTGCCTGACAAGAAAAAGAGATCTCTTGATTTTCTTATTGCTATTTATTTTCTAATTTTATCTGCTCTGGCTGGGAACATGGTTTATTATATTTTTCACATATCTGTTATAATATTTTTGGTTCTAATAACTGGCTATTATATAGAGGTATATAAGCAAAATAAAAGTTATAATACGCGGGTTCTTTTAGTTGCTTTTATTTTATTATGCCTGGCTCATTTTATAATGCTACTATCAAATATTGGCACTATTTTTGTTATTGGAAATTTGGTGGAACTAGCAAGTTATATAATCCTGCTATTCCTTGCTATAAGAATATTAAGAGCAGGTAAAAATTAAAATTCAAAATGGAAGGAAAAAGGAGCAAAAATGACATTATAAGCGATATGTTATCTGTGATAATTGAAAAAGGTGGCAAAATAAAACCAACGCATCTAATGTATAAAGCAAATTTATCCCATAACCAGATGAAGATCTACCTTGATGAATTAATTTCAAAGGGGCTTGTGCAAAAAGAAATAGTAATTGGAAAAATTAAAATTACGATTACAAAAAAAGGCAGAGATTTCTTTATAAAATATAAACAAATGAAAGAATTTGAGAAGACATTTGGGTTATGATAATATTTAAATATTGGGTTTTTTTAAATAAATTATGAATAAAAAGAAGAGAGTGAGATCTAAGAAACCGGCAATAAAGTATCTTTCATGGAATGAGATAAGCGAGAATCTTGAGTCATTAAAAACAAATACAGAAAAAATAGACTACCTAAAAAAAGCACTAAGTAATCCAGATTTTTTAAGAGAAAAAGTTAAACAAAAAGCATACAAGCTACTTGGGGAAGAAGATATAGAAATAGGAGATATAAAAGATGCGAAGAATGCATTCAATAGAGCAGGGGAAGATGGAATTGCTCTTGAGTGCTATAGAACAATTCACACATTTACAGAAAAAGACGAAGAAGAATTAAAAAGAGATGAAGAAAAATTAAAAGAAGTTATACTTGGAAAGAAACCTTCTCCCCCACCAGAACCTCCCAAGGATATTAATGAGGTTGACGATCTTTCTAGGCTCAAAGATAAATTCTAAAAATATAAAAAGCCATGCTTACTTGATTTATTATGAAAAAAGCAGTTAAGATTATAATAAATGGAACAATACAAGGAGTATTTTTTAGGCAGTTTATCAAAGATAGTGCAGATAAGCTTAATTTAAGGGGTTTTGCGAGAAATCTTGAAAATGGTGATGTTGAAGTAATTGCTGAAGGAAATCAAGATGAGGTTGAAAAAATGATTGAGATATGCAAGCAAGGTCCAAAATTTGCTAATATAAAAAATGTTTCTGTTTCACAGATAAATTATTCGGGAGATTATAAAGATTTCAAAATCATAAGATTTTGATAGCTGTCAGAAATAAGAAGTATTTCTGAAGTTTTAAAATTTTGAGGATATAACATGGCAAGAGAAGATGAAATTGTTAAGGAAAGAATAAAAAAAATTCAAGAGATGAGAAAAGCAAAAATAGAGCCGTATGCTTATAATTTTGACAAGAAAGCTGATTGCTTGGGATTGCAGGAGAAGTTTAAGAAACTTGCAAATGAGGAATTTGGAGATAAAACAAGTGTTGCTGGCAGAGTTTTATCTATAAGAGATATAGGAAAAATTGCATTTGTAGTTTTGCAAGATGCAAGTGGAAAAATTCAGGTTGTTGTTCAAGAAGGAGAAACAGGAAAGAAAGAAATAGAATTATTCAAGAAATATGTTGATTCTGGTGACTTTATCGGAGTGAGTGGAAAAGTATTTAGAACAAAGAGAGGAGAGCTTTCTGTATTAACAGAAAAAATTGAGATTTTATCCAAGGCAACTAAACCAATACCTGAAAGTTTCTATGGGTTAAAAGATGAGGAAGAAAGATATAGGAAAAGATATCTGGATTTGATTCTTAATGAAAATATTAGAAATATTTTTAAGACAAGAGCAAAAATGCTTGAAGCAATGCGTGATTTTATGAAACAAAAAGGATTTTTAGAAGTTGAAACTCCATTATTACAGTCTATATATGGTGGGGCAAGTGCAAAACCATTCAAGACGCATTGCGATGCGTTTAACTCTGATGTTTATCTAAGCATTGCTCCGGAATTGTATTTAAAAAAAGCAATGGTTGGGGGGTTAGGAAGTGTGTATGAGATTACAAAAAAATTCAGGAATGAAGGTGTTGACAGAAGCCACAATCCTGAGCATATGACAATTGAATGGTATCAGGAAAATGCAAGCTACGAAGAAGGAATGAAATTATTTGAGGAATTTATTAAATTTATTGCAATGAAAGTTTTTGGAAATCTTGTTTTTGAATATAATGGGCATAAAATTGATTTATCAAAATGGGAAAGGCTGACTTTAGAACAAGCAATTAAAAAATATTTAAATGAAGATATTTCTAAGATTAAAACGGATTCTGATGCTAAAAAAATCGCAAAAAAATATGGGATTGAAAGTAATGTTACAAAAAATAATTTGCCTGATGAATTAATGAAATTATTCAGAGAAAAACTAATACAGCCAACTTTCTTAACTGATTATCCTATTGGCCTGGCTCCTTTGGCAAAACCAAAAAGAGGAGATCCATCAAAAGCAGAGATATTCCAGCCATTTATCGGGGGATTGGAAGTTGGAAGAGCTTATTCTGAATTAAGTGATCCAAAAATTCAAGAAGAACATTTTAAAGAACAAGAAAAAGAAAGAAAAGTTGGAAATGAAGAAGCAATGCCCACTGATGATGATTTTGTTGAAGCTTTAAAATATGGCTTGCCTCCTGCATGTGGTGTTGGGGTTGGGATAGAAAGACTTGTGATGCTATTTACTAATTCACATTCAATAAGGGATGTTATTATGTTCCCTTTTATGAAACCAATTGAAAAATGAGCCTGATAGTAAAAAATAATGTGCGGGATTCAACTGAAATGCAAGTTGCTGAAGAATTTTATATTGAATTAGAAAAAAAAGTTGAAGAAATAATAAAAAAAGCAGAACAAAGGGCAAAGGCAAATTCAAGAAGAACTTTATTTGCAAGAGATTTATAATATCACAAAACCCTGATGGGTTTTATACTCCACACTAAAGCTTCAAAAACTCTTGTTTTTGATAGTCATCAAAAATCTAAATTCAAAAAGATTTTTGAGATGTGGAGTTTGTTTGGGTTTTGAG